>ERZ791905.126-NODE-126-length-99371-cov-5.559467_pt1 | contig 99371 bp, 113 predicted proteins | sample MGYA00510147_ERZ791905 | MGnify/ENA primary metagenome ERZ791905 (study PRJEB30046, sample SAMN00792084) | human gut metagenome | study: EMG produced TPA metagenomics assembly of the A metagenome-wide association study of gut microbiota in type 2...
CGGCTCTTATGCGTTCAAGCAATACGGAAGCAGGTTCGTCATTTGGGTCTTGTGGAACAAGCTTACCTTGTACCGCTTCTTGAAGTATTGATTTTTTTAACTGCTCTGGAAAAGAAGTTCTTAAAGTGCTTACTTCTTGCGCATATTTTCCGTATTTATCTATAAAAGGAATAAGGTCGTTAAGTTTGGCGCAAATTCTTTTTTGCTCGTTAAATGGAGGCAATGGGATCCACAAATTGTCCAAACTATCTGAATTAAGAGTATTGCCTTTAATAGCTGTCTTAGTTTCACCCAGTTTCGAAAGCAACGGCATTACCGCAAATAAATACGAGGTCATAGTTTTGTCGTCATCAACAAACGGGTAAATTGATATTATTGCCTCATTATGGAATGCATCAATATCTAACAATGACACTTTACCAACTGTAAGTTTAAAGCTCATCAATAAAGTTCCGACAGGGCTTTTTTTGCCTTTAAAAATTTTATCCGATGCATAGTCATTAACGCCTTCTTTGGTTTTTGAAATATGACCGTCTGTAACCATATCTGCAATGGAAACCCAACTATGAGTAGGATTGTTCCAATACTCGGTTGCTTTTCTTTGTGGTGTTTTCCCCATAGAATAATTAACTACGCTGCTAAATCTCACCCATTCCCATGTATCTGGAATATCAAAAGGCACTTCGTCGGCAATGCACACAGGCTCGTTATTGCCTACTTTCTCATAAGGCAAATTATCGGCACCACGAAATATAATTGACGGGTTCTTTTCTTTTTTTATCTTGCCATCTTTAATAAGCTGTTCTTTTTCTTTTCTAATTCTTTCCAACAAAACCGAAGCCGGTTCGTCATTTGGGTCTTGCGGAACAAGTTTGCCCTGAACAGCCATTTGCAATATAGAATTTTTTAATTGCTGTCCGGTCATTTTTTACTATCCTCACTTTCAATTTTAATTTTTGCGTTAATGATTTTACTGATTCTCTTTACAACAAGAAGCAGATTTAGAATTAAAACCACAAAAATGTAGTACGCAATCCCATTTAGTATTTTACCTAACAATCCACCATAAAATGGCATATCGTTAATGATTATCAGGATAATACAATACAGTATAATAAAAACACAAAGAAGGCAACTGTATAAAATAGAATTACACGATTCCCTTACAACCTTGATGATTCTTTTATCTACTGGATTTTCATTATCAGTTTTATAGCTGAAATTAGTTATGATTGCAAGAACTGAAAATAACATTGACAGAATAATACTTAGAACAATCAGAAGGTTATCGTAAAGCACATCGGTTGCATCATATATAAAAGTAACACCTACTGACAATAGTAGCGGATAAACATAAAACACTATATATTGCCGAATGCTTTTATTGAATGTGGCGAAATGATCTTTTACTATTTGTCTTGCATTAAAAAAGTTGTTTGTCTTTTTGAATATTGAAAAAAGCATCAACACAAATGAGACAAGTATAAGTGCTATTCCAAAATATTGCATTAATTCACCTCATTCCAAACGAAAAACCATCTTATCTTTATAGGCTTCTGCGACAGAAATCATATGCGTTGTTAGATGTTCCTTTGAATATTTCCCATTGTTAAAAATAGAATCTGGTATTTCTTCAACAACACTAAATCTGTCGATATCATTTGCTCTTACTGTTCTACTTTTTCCAGAGAGTGAAAAAGTTATTCTTATATCTTGATATTTTTCGTCGTTGATTTCAAATATATCATCCTGATTTTTCCCATCCAAGAAATCAAGGAATTTCGCGACCCATTTTTGATGAAGCTTAGGTTTTATGTATGACTTTTCTTCTCGACCCGTTGAAATGAACATACTATCGCTTAAATCAGGACTCACAGAATTCTTAACGAGCGTGACTTTTGTTAAAGATCCATTTTCAATGATCTTTTCCATAAACATTCGAACAGACACACTTCGTGTTTCTAATGTCATATTTTTTTCAGAGAAAAAATCCTTCATTTGTTGCGTAGTAATCGTTTTAATTCCGTAGGTGCTTAGCGTTTGAAAGAGCATTATTCCTTTTTGAACTTGTACTTCATCCGTATCTTTAGGAATATAGATCAAGCAGTAAAACTGTTTGTTATCTGCATCGTCCTGCGTTCGTTTATATTTAACTTTCCCTGTTTTTCTGTCCGTTATTTCTGATTCTAATCCGTACGATCCTGACCTAACAGCAAAAGATATTGCTCTGTATGTTTTACAATCATAATTTTTTATAGACTCAGGAAGAACAGAAAAAAGCTTCATACTGCGTTCATCGTCTTTCGTTTCGTTGGCTTCTCTCAAGAATGCATTGAATAGGGCAACTATATCATCATACTCTTGGTTCTCGTCACCCAAAATTTGATTATTAAGATTTATAACATCGTCATTCCCTCTTGAAAACTTTTTCTTCAAATAAAAACTACAAACCAAAAGTCCACTACTTATCATTATTCTTCCTCCGTCAGACTGATTCCCAAAATATCTGTAATCTGTCCAAGTATTCTATCAATATCGGCGTTTAAGCTTGCACGTTTTTCTTGATACTGCTGAATAAGCTCTTTTGGCGGTAGAATTTCTTCCTCTTCGTGAGGATAACCGCAAAGGTCAATATTGTAATTTTTATCAGCAAGTTCCTGTGAGGAATATTTTTTTGCTTTATCAAAACCGTCAACGGTAATCTCTTGTCTATTATTCCACCACTCAATAGCCGGATTAAAGTGTTCCAGTCTCATCGGTTTAGTTTTAGAGAAGTTCTTATATCCGTCAGGCATATCAAGACGATAAAACCAAGTTTCTTTTGTTTCGCCGGTTTTATCAAAGAACAATATATTTGTGGTTATAGATGTATATGGTGCAAAAACACTGTGTGGCATACGAATAACCGTATGCAAATTGAATTCAGAAAGTAATTTTTTCTTTATAGCAACTTTTGCATTATCTGTGCCGAATAAGAATCCGTCAGGTAAAATAACAGCTGCTCGACCGTTCTTTTTAAGACGATACATAATTACAGACATAAACAAGTCGGCGGTTTCGCTACTTGCAACATCATCCGGAAAATGTGCTTTAACACTTTCTTTTTCGTGTCCACCGTACGGAGGATTCATCAAAATGACATCATATTGATCTCTAACCGTATAATCAAGAATATCACGATTTAATGAATTGCCGTGTTCGATTTTTGGAACATCAATTCCGTGAAGCAACATATTTGTAACGCAAAGAATGCAAGGAAATTGTTTTTTCTCAACACCATATATAGAATCATCATATTGTTCTCTATCATCAACGCTTTTTATTTGCGGTGCAAGTTCGTTAAGCCAGCTTGTTAAAAAGCCTCCTGTGCCACAAGCAAAGTCAGCAACAGTCTCTCCGATTTGGGGCTTAATCATTTTTGCCATAAAATCGGTTACAGCTCTTGGGGTATAAAACTCACCTGAAGAACCGGCGCTTTGAAGTTCTTTCAAAATATCTTCATAAATCGACCCGAATGCGTGAATTTCATCATTATCATTTAGGTCAAGCTCGTCAATGATATTTATAACCTGTCTTAAAAGAACTCCGTCTTTCATATAGTTGTTTACATCTTCAAAAGCGGTTTTTACAACGGCTTTTTTAATAGGCGTTTCAGCTGTAACCTCGATACCTTTAATTAGCGTATTTCCTGCATTGTCTTTTATATCGTTTCCTTTAAGGACAGGAAAAAGAGTATTGTTTACAAAGTCAAGCAATTTGTCTCCGGTCAATGCATTGCCGCTTTTATCATCGTAAGCCCAATTATTCCAACGACACTCATCCGGAATAATCGAAGAATAATCATCTTCTACTTCCCAATCCGCTTCTTTTGCTGCATACACTTTCAAAAAGAGTATCCAAGCCATTTGTTCAATTCTTTGAGCATCGCCGTTAATGCCTGCGTCATTACGCATAATATCTCTTATTCTTTTTACAAAATTTGATAAATTAGTCATATTAAGCCACCATATACAATTCGTTTTCTAATTCTTTTACTGCGGATAAATAATTATCTTTGCCGCCAAATTGCTTAATAATTTTAGCAGGCGTTCCAAACTTTGAAAACGGGTCAAGTTTTAATACTGATGTGTTTTCAATATCATAAACGCCGTTATCCATATACTTATCAAGCAGGGCCTCTAACACTTCACGAGCAACACCGCTATACTTGCTCAAAAAATCACGCTTTTTGACATTATTAGCTCGTTCTTTCCTTGTAAGCGGTTTTTGGTCATAAGCCACGTGGCAAATGAAGTCAAAATCATCAACATCGGACATATTTTGCTCTTGCTTTAATTGTTCAAGGTCTATACCTTTATCAAGAAAAACATCTCGAATAGCTTGCTTTTTGCTCTCGGTTTGCCACTTATTTATAAAGTTTTCAAGTGAAGCACATTCGCCAAGAACATTGGATTTAGTGTAATCTATTATACTTTCACTTCTTAACAACTTGCCGTTTGCATCATAAATTGATACTATTTTTCCTATAACTTCAACCCTGCAACCATTCTCATCAACTATTGGCTTATAATTTGTTGTAGGCGGTGGGTCTATTGGTTCCGGTGGATCAACGGTAACTCCCGGTGTCGGAGGCGTTATAGGCTTTGGTGGATAATCCGGGTCAATTTCTATCGGTCCATCCCAATCAGGGTCAGCAAATAATCTTGTTACATTTCGGAAATCCATAACAACAAAATGTGTTTTGCCGTCCGCTTCTCTAATACGAGTACCTCTGCCTATAATTTGCTTAAACTCCGTCATTGAATTTATCATTTCATCAAGCACAATTAACTTTGTCATTTTGCAATCTGCACCGGTAGATAAAAGCTTAGAAGTTGTGGCAATCACAGGGTATTCTGATGAAACAGATATAAAATGCTTTAATTTGCCTTTTCCGAATACATCTGAACCGGTAATTCGTACAACATAGTCCGGATTTTGCTGAACCATATCTTGATTCAATTTGACAAGTTCGTTACGCATACGGTCAGCGTGGTCTTCATTAGCACAGAATACAATTGTTTTTTGCATTCGATCTGTACTTTTTAAATACTTGGTTATTTCACTCGCAACTTCTTTAGTACGCCCGTCCAATATGATTTTGTAATCAAAATCACTATTTGTATAAATTCTATCTTCAATAATGGCACCTGTTTTATCTCTTTGACCAAGAGATGGTCGCCAACCTTCTCCAATATTAGTTTTAATATTGATAACTCTGAACGGGGCCAAAAATCCGTCGTTTACACCTTCTTTAAGGCTATAAGTATATATAGGATCGCCAAAATATGATAGATTTGAAACGTCTTTAGTCTCTTTCGGTGTTGCCGTCATACCGAGTTGAGTTGCAGATGAAAAATATTCAAGGATTTTATGCCAATTGCTTGCCGTTTTCGCCGAACCACGGTGACATTCATCTACTATGATTAAATCGAAAAAATCTTTATTAAACAGTTGTTCAAATCTACTTACAGTATCGTCATTTTCAACATCTTCGTCATCACCTGCAAGTTGTTGATAAAGAGAAAAATACACTTCGTGAGATGTAATTGTTGTCGAATCGTCCTTGGCAAAATTGATTTTATGTATTGTTTTTTCAAGAGGCTGAAAATCCTGTGCAATTGACTGGTCAACGAGGATATTTCTATCAGCTAAATACAAAACTTTCTTTTTTAATCCGGATTTCAAAAGTCTATAAATTATTTGAAATGCAGTATAAGTTTTTCCTGTACCTGTTGCCATTACAAGTAACAAGCGATTTTGTCCTTTAGCAATTGCTTCAACAGTACGATTAATTGCAATTCGTTGATAATAACGAGGAGAATATGTTGTCTGACTTGAATAATACGGTTGATTTATAATCGTTTCCTCTGTATCAGATAATCCGGCGCCTCCATTTGCTTCCTGTTTAGCTCTTAATGATAATTCATCAACTGTCGGAAATTCATCAAGAGCAATTTGTCTTTCAGTGCCTGTCAAAAAATCGTGTTCATAAAACCCATCACCATTAGAACTATAAGCGAAAGGAATGTCAAGCATTTTAGCATATTCTATTGCTTGCTGTATGCCGTAGGAGACAGTATGATTATTATCCTTGGCTTCGACAATGGCAATCGGATTGTTTGAGTTAAGATAGAGAATATAGTCTGCTTTTTTTGCAGGCTCTCGTTTCACAACATTACCCTTTAAATTTATCTTTCCGTCAGTAAATTTAACCTGAGTTTCCATTGTGATTTTATCGCTCCAACCTTTTGATTGAATAGCCGGTGTTATAAAATTATATTTTATATCTTCTTCAGTCATTTGCTTTTTATCTAAAATCACTGTAAGTCCTCCTTTACTTCCTGATAATAAAAATTATCAGAAGTTGTAGATTAAAAAATACACTTTCAAAAATGCCAATTTGACACTTTGAAACTCCATAATGGCACTTTAGTATTTTACAATTTTTCCGTATTAAAGGCTGTAAGTCCCTCATAGTAATAACTTTGGTCTATGCCGTTTACATAGACTTCACGTCTGTGAATTTCGTCCGTAAGCGCACCTTTTAATAACACTTTGATTTCCACATCTTTAATCGGGCTGCGTTCCATAGAGAGCAGATAATCCTCTTTATCCACCTTACTCCAATTGACAACCTTGCCGATTTCAGTTTTCAAGATATAGTCGAGCCAAATACGAGTGCTTCTGCCGTTACCTTCACGAAAGGGGTGCGCCACATTCATCTCAACATATTTTTCAACTATCTCATCAAAGGTTGACTGCGGCATTTTATCAATGTTTACAAGAGCCGCCTCAAGATATATCAGGGAAGTAAAACGAAAGTTGCCCTTTGCAATATTGACTGTACGCATTTTTCCTGCGAAGTCGTATATATCCTCAAACAGATATTTATGGATTGCCGCAAGTCCTGCAAAGGTTCCTACTTCAAAAGTATCAATCAATTTGCTATCAAATAGCTCGACAGCTTTCTTTTTACTGATTCGTTCTTCCTCACGAGCAAGCTCGGCAGAATCAGTAATGTTCAATTTATTTTCGAGTGTCATTTTGTTCAGTTTTGTGCAATATATTTTTTATTCACGCCTCTGCCGACTGCGACAATCAAATTTTCATCGCACATTTGCTTTGCAACAGTGTATGCTCTTGTTCTTTTAACGCCGAGTAATTCCATAATTTCGGCTTCTGTTATTTGTTCGTTTTTGGAAATAAAATCAAGAATTTGTTCCTTTTGTGGTGTTAAATAATTTTTGACAGCCAATGGCTCGGCAACGCTCATATTCGGCAAAATCATTTTGAATGTGTTATGTGTTACTTCAATACGAGGTTGAACGGAACAATTTTCATACAATTTATAAATTCTTCGTATGCCGGTTCCGTAGGCTTCAATAAGCTTCAAGCGATGGAATACTTCGGCAAGATTTTTGTTTCTCGGCTGAGAAATACCGCTTCGAATATCATCAGCCGTTAAACCGGGAAGAAGTCCGCCGATAGATACAAATTCCATCTGCTTATCGTTGATGTTAATGATAATACTTCCGCTGTAACTGTAATCACGGTGAACAACCGAATTTAGCAATGCCTCACGCAAAGCAGCTTCGGGATAATCTGATTTATCTATGCGTTCAAGTCCTTTGAAAACAGAAGATGTGCGGTTGCTAAGCATAATATATCGAAACGCTTCATCAATTTGCTTAAATATCGAGCCTTTGAATTCTCGATTATCCTTAAAAGTAGTGTTTTCGTCATCGCCGAACACGGCAACTTTAATTGAATGCTGGCATTGGTCTGACATAAGCAGTGCCAAGTTGGTAAACAATCCGTCGTTTTTATGAATCATACCGAGAGCCAAGTATTTTTCTTCCGAAAAATCAACGCCATAACTCTCAAACGCAGCAGCGGCAGAAGTGAAAGTCAATTTTTGTTCAATGGAACGCATGGATTCAAAATCGTCTCCGTCGCTATCCTTAATCATTTGGCGAATTTGTTCGCTTGACGCCTGAACGCTTGAAGTGCCTTGTCTGACATAAACACCGTTTGGTTTCAATCCTTTTGAGCGCAAGTAATATGGCTTATTCGTACCCTCGTTGATTGTAATGCGAACGACCTTGTTTTCCTGAATAGTGTATTTCACAAACATTGTAACATCGGGAAGAATAGCGTCACGAATTCCGTTAGTAATACGAGTATATTCGTCATCAACATTGTTCAAGCCGACAGCGTTTCCGTCATTATCAATACCAATATACAAAATACCGCCATCTGTGTTTGCGAATGCAATAACCTCTTTATATATTTCTTCGGTGAATCCGGATTTGAATTCAATGTTTTCCGTTTCAAAATTCATATCGGTGTTCCTCCAAATAAATTATAGTTCTACAATTATAATTATACCCATTTTTATCCCTTTGTCAATGGAAGAAGTGAAAATTCAGTGAATATTCACTTTGAACACTGAAAATTTAAGACTTAGTGTATATGTAAACTCTTGCATTCATAAAAGAAAGCGGAAACTTTTGTAACTAAATTTCAAATATAATTTTCCTTTATCAATCTATCCAAAACAGCTTTGAAATTTGATTTTGTTATTTTTACTTCGTTATTTCCACTTAATATCTCAATTCGGGGATATCCTTCGTGATTCTTCATTTCTGCAATTACACTGCTACTGTCTTTTTTACCAGTACTGCTATGTGGTACGGGGCCAAAGATAACAACTCTATAATCAGGATTGTATTGAAGCTTTTTATATTGGAATGTTTTTGCTTTATCATAATCCAAACAAAACTCAAAACGATTTTTATCCAAACCGAAGGCTTTAATTATTCCGACTAAAATATTTTCTTTAACTTCTGATGCTCCTATAACTACAATTTTACCCTTTTTATTTGTTTCGTAAAATGTCTGTTTTGAAATAAGATTTTCTAATCCCCAGCTTTTTAATAATGCATCTAATTCTCCCGTACGGTTTGCAAGAGTTATTTTTGCGGTTACTTCTTCAAGTATCTCTTCTAATTCCTCGTAATTTAGCAAGATTCCGCCTCCTCATCATAAATGTGTTTCATCTTTACGATACTTCTTTCGAGATTTCTTTTAAGCAGAATTACTTCATCCATTTTAGCTGCATATTTATTTGCAATAGTATATTGATTCTCCATAGGAGGAACAGGAATGATAAGGCTTTTCAACTTGCTTAGAGATATTGTTGGCAACACGCTACCTACGCAAATACTTTTAAGTAATGCCATACCTGTATCGCTTGCAAAAAACGCTTGAAGATAAAATGGGTTAATTTTCGTTTCATCAAGTTCAATAATATACAAATTTCCGGTTGCCAACAATTTTGTACTTCCTTTAATCTGAACAATCGCCGTTTTCACCTCAGGAGTTCCAATTTTAGAGAGAATAATTGAATTGTTTTTAACGCAAAATTTATCAATGTTTGATGGAATTTCTTTCAAATATTGATCATCAATCGAAAGCATACCATCGTTGATATTAGACAATGCCAAAAATTTATATTGAGTGGGTTCATCACTTTTCAGCTCATCCAAATCAGTGGCTTTTATTTGTGCACCTCGTGTTATGTTTTTGGTAACCGAGCCTAATTCAATACCATTTTTAATTTCTGGAACCACTTCAAGATAGTGAGATGCATTTAGAGTATATTCATCGTTTTCAAATTCATCAATAGACTTTGTAATAGATTTATCGCCATCATTTTGTAGCAAGTCTAAAATTTCAGATATACACTCATCCGTTAAAATATTGTTTCGTCGTTCCTTAACACAAATTTCACGAGCATCTACAAATTTTATTGCTTTATTGTTGTTGCTAAACACAACAAGTGTCGTAGGAATAAAAAATGAACTGAAAATTCTTGAGGGTAGAGATATAACAGCTTCAATAAGACCATTTTCGATAAAATGTTTACGAATATTTTTATCAACAACATTCCAAGTAGCACCGTTTGTCATAATAGCAACAGCTTTACCGTTACTCTTCAGCTGACTAACAGCAGTCGCATTAAACACCCAATCTGATGAAGCACGTTGAATTACATCTGTCGGAAAGCCAAATGACTTTATTAACAGTTCCTTATGTTCATTCATAGATGGAGTTCTAATCATAAAGGGATAATTAGAAAATATTTTATCGGCTTTTGATTCACTTCTATATTCAAGTGCATCATTTAATATAAATCTGATGTTTTTTCCAATAAGAGATGCACGAATTTTTGCAATTTCATTTGCCGTGCAGTTTAATTCAATTCCAGTGTAATTAAAATTATCTTCTGACTTATATACTTCAAGTGGGAAATTACCTTTACCTGAGCATAATTCTAACACTTCATCATTTTTTTGAATATTTAAAATTGACGTAGCCAGTTTAAGTAAGCCATTTGGTGTAGAGTATTCCATAGTTTTATTATCTTCTAAGTCATTATTAAACAAAATAAAAGACAATAGCTGTTCGGCAGAAAACTTATTCTTTAACTCAACAATAATATTCCATACGTTTTCAATATTGTCAATTATGATGTCTTTGATAGCTAATGGAATAGAATAGCTTTTTTCAAATTGTTCAATACTATCTAAACACACCTCTTTTTTAGTTGCTGCAATGTACAAAACATAAGAAACAATAATTCCATCTAAATGTAGGTTGCTTATAGTCCCGATATTCCTTTGTTCATTCGCAATAGCACGTGCAACCACAGATGAGTTCATTTGACTTAATTCCACTAAATAATTTTTTTCCAAAATAACTACCTCCGATTTAGGTTATGAATAACCTTGATTTAATGTTAAGGTTATTATAAACCTAAATTTTATCGATGTCAAGTGTTTTTTAGGTTTTTTATAACCTTTATTCAAGAAACAAATGATGCCATAAAGGTCAATATCCTGTTTACCTCTTTATCTATACTATATATTAATTCGCCGTTAATGGTATAGAAAGTATTTCTTAAGTATTATTTCAGAATCCACAAAGTATCAAACTGATACTTTGGGATAGATATAAAAACAAAAAACAGTGCCGACAATGAATTTACATTCAAAGTTAGCGCTGATTTTTTCGTTAGGTTTATTCGTTATGTTCGTTTGTTTGAATCAAACGAATAGCGGACGATTACTTTCATATATAGACGACTTCGTTATTTACAATTTCTGTTGCTCTGCTACGGATATTGTTCGTTTTCTGCACCCACAACAATATATCGGCTGCTTTTAATTCTTCGGTAATATTTTCTTTCTTGGCGAATTCTTTTACCAACTGGAGAAAAAGGTGTTGCGCTTGCTGCTCAATATCGTCAAGATAACTGTTCATTTTACCGCTTGTGAGCAAATTGTAATAAAGCACTTTATGATATTGTTTCAAATATCGTTTATGCCTCGTTGCCCAAATGCCAATATTGCCTGTTTCTTTTTCAGCCGGTAAAGTTAAATTCGGCAACAGATAATCGCCTTGCTTGGTATATGTACCGCCAAATTGTTCAAATATCGTTTCATTCATAGTAAAAACCTCCTTTGATACTCAAATTGTATCAAAAGAGGGTTTCTTTTGCGAATGTGCGATTTATAAATTTGTAAATTTTGTGCTCGTGCCAAAAGTTACAACGAATAATGTACATTTCGGATTTTTTCGTTATGTTCGTTATATTCGTTTGTTTGAATCAAACGAATGAATGGCGAATATCTACTTCTCGTCCTTCAACCCGTTTGCTGTTAGCCAAACAGGAAATTGTTGCAATGTTCCGATATACCACTTTGATTTTCGTGTGATGGTACGAAAATATTTTGAGCATAGGAATTCTGTCAAATAGACTTTCGGTATATGGTTTGCGTTGTTCCTTTTAAATGATTTAATGTACCCTTTATTGCACCAATTATTGACCGTTGTTTTGCCGTAACCGATAATCTTTGAAATCTCCGTTGCGGTCATTACATCGGGATATTGTGCAAGCATTTCAGTGTAATATTGCCGCAAATTTTTTAGAGCGCTTTCAGGAATTTTTGTTTTCAGTTTTATGTTATAATTCCCTTTATACCAGCCTGCCGGAGCGGAATAACAGTCCGGAAACACCTTTCGGTTTTCAAGATATTTGATAACATCAGCCTTTTTGATTTTGTAGCATCGTGTTTTCTTGCCATTGTATTCGCACGGTATCTTGCCACTTTTAAGCAAATACAGCGCCGTTGACTTGCTGATATGGCAAATTCTATAAAGTTGGTCTTTGGTTATAATTTCAGGAACAGAATCCCAGTTGATTGCAGTTTCGTTCATAGCAATACACCTCTTGAAATATTTTGTCGGTGTAGGCGTACCTGTGTATTGCCATTTCGTGTTATTTTGCCTTAGTTCTTTCCTCAGTTCTTGCGAAAACGCCTCAGTTCTTGCAAAAATCTGAAAAATCGGCATTTATTCGAACTCTCCCGTATTTTAGGGAGTTTGGGCGATATGTGCCGAAAAGCCTTTAATATCAAGGCTTTAAGAGCAAATATTTAACTGCCAAAAGCAGCCTTTGATAATCATCAAACCGACACTTGTGTATAAAACTCGAAATCCATCGTGCGATTCGTTCGCCCGTGGGTTCAAATCCCACCCACTCCGCCAAAAGCCCGGCAGCCTCCAAGCTTGCCGGGTTTTCTTTTTGCTGCGGAAAGCCGTGTTCAAATCAACAAAATGTACATTCCTGACGCACACGGCCTTTTATGAAAGAGGATTTGAAAAACACTTTCAGCCATTGTATAATTCAAATCGGTATAATCGCGGATGGAAACATTCGGATAAAAAACGAAAAAACAATTAAGCACTTACTCAACTCGATCTATGGCTTGGTAACGCACAAAGGCAAATCATACGGTGAAGTTATGGAATTTATGAACGCATACAAACGGCTGGAAAAACTGTGCAGTGATATGTATGGCACAGCGCACGGCATTTCCGCCTATATTGACGATATGGTCAACTGTCCTCACGGGGCACGCATTGTGCCCGACTGGGCGCATGACTTAAAGCAACTAAAACACTATCGCTGGATCAGAAATCAGATCGTACACGAACCGGACTGCAAAGAGCAAGTCAAACAGACTTGCTCTTTTTCATTTCTATATTATTGAATTGGCTTTTACCCCTCCCGGCGCAGCGCTTTCAGCTCCGTGCGCAGATCGTAAGGCGCGTCATAGCAGCCAAAGGTCTCCGTAGACTTGCCACCGGCAATATTGGCCAGCTGAATGCACTCTGCCACAGAGCAGCCGTGGTACACGCCAAACACCAGCCCGGCCAGGAAATTATCCCCTGCCCCGGTCTTATCCACCGGCGTGGCCTCCCCTGCCGGGAAGTGCTCCGTCTTGCCGTGAATGCGGGTAATACAGCCGTCCTTACCCACCTTAACAATGGGCTGGGCGGTGTAGTTGCACAAAGCGTCCAGCGCCGCCTGGGGGCTGTCCGTGCCGGTTAGGAGCATGGCCTCTTTATCGTTGGGGGTAAAGAAATCCGCCAACCGCAAAATGGGCAGGTGGTCCTCCAGGGTCTGCCCCTCCTCCCAGTGGGTATCGTACACAATCTTGGTGCCCTCCCGGGCCAATTTTTTCACTACATCCGGCCGCCGAGGTGCAAAGCACACATCCGCTCCGTGGAGAAAGTCATACACCTGGGCGTCCGTAAGCAAATTCTCGCCCAGCCCAGCGTCAAAGGTCATAATGGACCGATCGGAGGGAAAAGAGAACACGGAACTGAAGATCACCGGCTCCCCGTCGCCGTCATAAAAATTGTGTAGGTTCTGCACCTTGTACTTTTGCAACAGGGTCTCCGCCGTTTTGCTGAGCAAGCCTTGACCCAAAAAGGTGCCGTACCGTACCGGAACGCCCATATTTCCCAGCCGCACCGGGGTCACGCAGGCACCCCCGCCCAGGGTCATGGAGAACCGATCCGTATAAAGTTCCTCCCCCGCTCCCGGGAACCCGGCCATGCCGGAGAAAATACAATCAATGGTCACCCGGTCAATGACAGCCACACCGTTCATTCCAAACACTCCTTTACGCACTTTTCTCTATTATACCGAACCCCAGGCCGGATTGCAAGCGCCGCCCACCCGGCGACACAAAATCCAATGCAGTGGCACCAAAAGGCACAGAATGGGCGTCTTGCCCCCTCTAAGCATACAAAAAGGCACACGCCGATCCGCGTGTGCCTTTGCAATTTTGATATGGCTTACTCAGCCTTGGCCTCTGCCTTATTGTCCTTAGTGGACTTTACATCCGCAACGGACTGCTTGGAGAAGTCGTAGTCCTTGCCGGGGAAGATAGCGTTCAGGATAATACCGGCCAGCGCAGCCACAGCCAGCGCAGACAGGTTAATGTCGAACTGCCCGATATGGAAGCTTACACCGTCGCCCAAGCCCAGTGCGCACACCAGGATTACAGCGGCGATGATGGTGTTTCTCGGCTTGGAGAAGTCCACCTTATTCTCTACCACATTACGAATACCGATGGCGGAGATCATGCCGTACAGCACAAAGGAGATACCGCCAACGATGGCTGCGGGCATAGAGTCAATCAGCGCAGCAAACTTGGGAGAGAAGGAGAACAGAATAGCGAAGTACGCAGCGATACGAATGACTCTGGGGTCATACACTTTAGACAGCGCCAGCACGCCGGTGTTCTCACCGTAAGTGGTATTGGCGGGGCCGCCGAACAACGCAGACATGGTGGTGGCCAAGCCGTCACCGGCCAAAGAACGGTGCAGACCGGGATCGGCAATATAATTCTTGCCGCAGGTGGCGCCGATAGCGGAAATATCACCGATGTGCTCCATCATGGTTGCCAGTGCGATAGGCATAATGGCAATGATGGCAGTTACGGCCTTACCGGTATCATGCACACCGCCGAACACGGTAGAACTCCAGTGAATGGGCAGACCCACCCAGGCCGCTTCCTTAACAGAAGAAAAGTCAATAGCAAAGCTGTCTACGCCAAAGCCGTTACCGACGATACCGGCCACTGCATAGGCGCCGAGAATACCAATAAGAATGGGAATGATCTTAGCCATGCCCTTACCGAACACATTCACCACGATCACAATACCCAAAGCAATCAGGGCCAGCCACCAGTTATTTTGGCAGTTGGAAATAGCGGTGGGTGCCAGACCCAAACCGATAGCCACAATGATGGGGCCGGTTACAACCGGCGGGAAGAAACGCATCACCTTATTGATACCGATAATCTTGATGATGGTGGCCAACACCAAATACAGCAAACCGGCGCAAGCCACGCCCACGCAGGCATAGGGCAGCATTTCCGTGTTGGCAATGGTCAGCTCGCCGTTGGCGTCCGGCAATTTGGGTGCTACCGTGGCATAACCGCCCAAGAACGCAAAGGAGCTGCCCAGGAAAGCAGGTACCTTAAATTTGGTGAACACATGGAAAAGCAGGGTACCCAGACCGGCCATCAGCAAGGTGGTGGCAATATCCAACCCGGTAATCAACGGCACCAGCACGGTGGCGCCGAACATAGCAAACATATGCTGGAAGCCCAGCAGCAGCATCCGCGGCGCACCCAGCTGGCGCGCATCGTAAATGCCCTTAGAAAAATCGACTTTATTTTTTGACATATAAATTAAATTCCCTCCTTTTCAACAGATCACTTCTTATTTGGTGCCGAAGATACGGTCGCCGGCATCGCCCAAACCGGGAACAATGTAGCCGTTCTCATTCAGGTGATCGTCCATACCTGCGCAGAAAATATCCACATCCGGGTGTGCCTTCTTCAAGGCCTCCAGGCCCTCCGGCGCAGCGATAATGCACAGGAACTTTACACTGCGGGGGTGACGCTTTTTGATCTGGCCGATGGCATCAATGGCGCTGCCGCCGGTTGCCAGCATGGGATCCAGTACAAACACATCTCGCTGACCGATGTCGCCCGGCAGCTTGCAGTAATACTCTACCGGCTCCAGAGTCTCCTCGTTACGATACAGACCGATGTGACCCACACGAGCGGCGGGCACCAGGCGCAAAGCACCGTCTACCATACCCAGACCGGCACGGAGAATGGGCACAAACGCCAGCTTACGGCCGGCAAGCACCTTACAGTCGGCCACGCCACAGGGGGTGGTCACCTGCTTGTCCTCCAGAGGCAGATCACGGGTGGCGTCATACATCATCAGCATGGCGATCTCGTTGACCAGCTCACGGAACTCCATGGTGCTGGTGTCCACATCACGCAGAATGCTCAACTTGTGCTGGATCAGCGGGTGATCCATAATGACTACTTTTCTGTCCATTGCGGTTCCTCCTAAAAATATAATAAATTATTTTTCGTAAACAGAGCGTTTCAACTGACCGATATACGGCAAGTTGCGGTATCGCTGGTCAAAATCCAGGCCGTAGCCCACCACAAACTCGTCCGGCACGCTGGTGCCCACATAATCCGCTTTTAAGTCTACCACGCGGCGCTCCGGCTTATCCAGCAAAGTAGCCACGCGAATGCTGGCCGGATGGCGGGTACGCAGCATATCGCAAACATAGGAGAGGGTGCGCCCGCTGTCCAGAATATCCTCCACCAGCAGCACATCGTAGTTCTCCAATTCAATATCAATGTCCTTCACAATCTTTACCACGCCGCTGGAGCGGGTGTCGCCGCCGTAGCTGGACACGGCTAAAAAGTCCAGCTTACAGGGCAGCTGTATCTCACGGATCAGGTCCGCCATAAACAGCACGGAGCCTTTCAAAATACCCACCACCAACAGATTTTTGCCGGCGTAGTCCGTAGTAATCTGGGCGCCCAAACGGGCATTGATTTGGTGCAGCTCTTCTTCAGACACCAGCACCCGTTCAATATTCTCGTGCATCAGCGTTCCTCCCGGAAATAGGACAGACCGAGGGCGGCCGGTCCCTGATTTTCTTTCTTCTTGCGCATAGAGGTAACGATCAATACCAGGATCGTCACCACATAGGGCAGCATCTTAAACAGCTCCTGCTTGCTCAGATCCAGACCGGGAATAAACAGATACACAATGTACAGGAACCCGAACAGGATAGAGCCGAAGATAGCCAGGTTGGGTCGCCAAATGGCGAAAATCACCAAAGCGATGGCCAGCCAGCCACGGTCACCGAAGCCGTCGTTGGACCACACGCCGCAGGCGTAGTCCATTACATAATACAGACCGCCCAGCCCGGCGATCATACTGCCGATGCAGGTAGCCATATACTTGGAGCGCTCCACATTGATACCCGCAGCGTCTGCGGTGGCCGGGTTTTCGCCCACGGCACGCAGGTGCAGGCCGCCCCGGGTGCGCTTTAAGAACACGGCGCACACAATGGCGATCACAATGGAAACATAGGCGAGAAAGCCGTAGCTCAAGAACATCTCGCCAAAGGCGCCCAATTTCTCTGCAATAGGCAGATGGGCACGGAAGTAGGTGCTGGTGCGGGTCAGGGCAACAGACGGGATGTCACTGCCGGTGAGCTGCACCATAGAGGCACCGAAAAAGTTACCGAATCCAACGCCAAAGGTGGTGATGGCCAAACCGGTTACATTCTGGTTGGCCCGCAGGGTCACGGTCAAGAAACAATACAGCAGCCCCATCAACAGGGAACCGAAGAGCGTACAGATCAACGGGATCAGCACAGCCAAAAACGGATTAAGCTCCGTTACATGCTGCTCATACAGAAACGAGCCGATCACGCCGCTGATACCGCCCACATACATAATACCGGGAATACCCAGGTTCAGGTTGCCGGATTTCTCCGTCAAGATCTCGCCGGTGGCGCCGAACAGAATCGGCACGCCCTGCATCACGGCACGCTGGAACAGCGTGACCCAAGTAGCTAAACTAAACATCAGGCGGCCTCCTTCCGATTGCGGCGGAACTTAAGCTCATAATTGATAAAGAACTCGCTGCCGATAATAAAGAACAGGATAATACCTGTAATAATGTCTGAAAACGATTGGTCCAGCATAAAAACGGTAGAGATCTCGTCTGCGCCCTTTTGCAGGAACACCAGCAGGAACGAGGTGAGGATCATATACGCCGGGCTAAACTTGGCCAGCCAAGACACCATAATGGCAGTAAAGCCCCGGTTGTCTGCGGTGGTGGTGGTAATGGTGTGATCCGTGCCGCCCACCAGCAGCAGGCCGGCAATGCCGCACACGGCGCCGGACAGAGCCATCGTGCGCAGAATCACTTTCTTAACATTGATACCGATATAGCGGGCGGTGTTTACACTCTCGCCCACCACGGAAATCTCATAACCGTGCTTGCTATACTTTAAGTAAATCGACATAAAGACGGTCAGCGCCAGCACAATGAGAATATTCAGCAAATAGTCGTGCTCGCCGAGCACCGGCAGCCAACCGGCGCGGCTGGTCTGGTTGATAATACCGATCTTGCCGGAGCCCTTGGGCACCTCCCAGCGAATGACGAAATACGCCACCAGCTGAATGGCCACATAGTTCATCATCAGGGTGAATAAGGTCTCGTTGGTATTATACTGCGCCTTAAAAAATGCGGGGATCAGCGCCCAAATGGCACCGGCCAGCATACTGGCTACGATCATCGTCAATATCAGCAGCGCATTGGGGATCTTGCCACCCAGGCAGATCATACACGCCGCCGTTGCCAGACCGCCGATCAGCACCTGACCCTCGCCGCCGATGTTCCAAAACCGCATTTTGAACGCAGGAGTCAACGCCAGGGACACGCACAGCAGCATAGCCAAACTTTGCAGCAGGTTCCATATCCGGCGGGGGGTGCTAAAGGCACCACGGAACATGGTGGCATACACCTGGAACGGATTTTCATGGGTCAAAAACACAGTCAGCGCCGCACATGCCACCAGCGCCAGTACAATGGCACCGATGCGAATGGCCCAGGACAGATACCAGGGCAGTGCCGCCCGCTTGGCAATGTGAAAGAGCGGCTCTTTGGTCTTGTTCTTATGCATGGGTTTCGCCCTCCTCCTTCACACGCTTGGTCATCAGGATACCCAGCTCCTCTTTGGTGGCGGACGGACCGTCCACAATGCCGGTAATCCGACCGGAGTTCAGTACCATAATGCGGTCACACAGTTCCACCAGCACATCCAGATCCTCGCCCACGAAGATCACGGACACACCGCTTTCCTTCTGCTTTTGCAGCAGATTATAGATCATATAAGAGGAGTTGATGTCCAGCCCGCGCACGGGATAGGCCACCATCAGCACCGTGGGGTGCTGGGCGATCTCTCGACCCACCAACACCTTTTGCACATTACCGCCGGACAAGCGGCGCACCGGGGTGTTGGCATCCGGGGTGACAATCTCCAGACTTTTAATGATATTCTCCGCCAGGTCCTTAGGACGCTTGCGCTCCAGAAAAGCCGTATGGCCGCGCTTGTAGCTGCGCAGCATCATGTTGTCCACAATATCCATATTACCCACCAGGCCCATACCCAGTCGGTCCTCCGGCACAAAGGACAAAGCAATACCCAAACTGCGAATGGCCTTGGGGCTCTTTCCTACCAGGTTCACCGCCTGGCCGTCTGTCGGCTTATACACAATGCTGGAGCCTTTTTCGCTGGCTTGCAAACCGGCAATGGCCTCCAGCAGCTCCTTTTGGCCGCAGCCGGAGATACCGGCAATGCCCAGGATCTCGCCGCCGTTGGCGGTAAAGTTCACATCCTCCAGCACATGGGCACCCTCTTTGTTGCGCACAGTCAGGTGCTCCACTCGCAGCCGCTCCTGTGGGTCCTTGGGCGCGGTGCGCTCAATGTGCAAATCAATTTTTTCGCCCACCATCATTTCGGTCAGGGACTGCTCCGTGGCGTCCTTGGTGGCTACATTGCCCACATTCTTGCCCTTGCGCAAAATCACCACCCGGTCGGAAATTTCCAATACCTCGTGAAGTTTATGGGTGATGATGATAATGGACTTGCCGTCCTCCCGCATACGCCGCAACACATCAAACAGTCGCCGGGTCTCCTGCGGGGTCAATACAGCGGTGGGCTCGTCCAAAATCAGAATATTGGCGCCGCGATACAGCACCTTTATAATCTCGACCGTCTGCTTCTCAGAAACAGACATCTCGTATATTTTCTTTTTCAAATCCACGGCAAAGCCGTAACGCTCGGTGATCTGCCGCACTTTTTTCTCAGCCTCAGCCAAGTTAAATTTTTCTTCATCGTGCATGCCCAGCACGATATTTTCCGTGGCCGTAAACACATCCACAAGCTTAAAATGCTGGTGGATCATACCAATATTGTACTTAAATGCATCTTTGGGAGAGCGGATCACCACTTCTTCCCCATTGACAAAGATCTGCCCGGCATCCGGAAAATAAATACCGGCCAGCATATTCATTAAGGTGGTCTTGCCGCTGCCGTTCTCACCCAGGACAGAGAGGATCTCGCCCTTCTCTACCGTCAGGGAGCAGTCGGAATTGGCAACGATGGAGCCGAATGTTTTGGTAATTCCCTTCAGCTCAACAGCAGGTACGCCCATGGTCTACCTCCGCAAAATAAAGTTCCTATATACAACACTACCGTGACCGCAAAAATTGCGGTCACGGGTGTTTGTAAACTGTGCTGTTTTAGATTACTGCTTCTTGTCCAGCAGCTTGATACCGTCGATCTGCACATCAAAGTAGGGGGCAGAACGAGCAGTAGACTCAGCGAAGTAGCCGTCCTTAACGACCTCGGTGTCCGGGGTATACTTGGCATCGGTGTCTACATCCGCCTTATAGGAATCCAGCTTCTTGCCGTTTACGGTGAAGGCGGAGGTGTCAAACACATGAAGAGAACCGTCTTCCAGCTTCTTCTTGGCGGCGTCAATGGCCTCCTGGGTGCCGGCAGCGGCAGCCTTGGTGTTTACATCGGTCAGTTCCACAGAGCCGGTGGACAGGGTACCGGTCCAGTCAGCGTCAATGGCCTTGCCCTCAGCCACGCATTTGATGGCATACTCATAGTACGGCTCCCAGTTGATACGGGAAGATACGATGAAGGTGTTGGGGCAAGCGGAGATGGTGCTGCCGTTGTAAGACACATTGGGAACACCGGCGGACTCACAAGCAGTGGGTGCGCCCATAGAGTCGGCGTGCTGGCTGATCAGCTTGCAGCCGTCCTTAATCAGCTTGTTGGCAGCTTCCTTCTCGGCAGCCTCGTTGTACCAAGAACCGGTAAAGGTGACTTCCATGGTAACGGAGGGGCATACGGAGCGTGCGCCCAGGAAGAAGGAGGTGTAGCCGGAGATCACTTCGGCATAGGTGAAGGCACCTACATAGCCCATCTTGGCCTCGTCCTTTTTGAACTGGCCCTTCTCGATCATCTCGTTGAGCTTCATACCGGCGGCAATACCTGCCAGGTAACGGCCCTCATAGATGGAGGCAAAAGCGTTGTGGTAGTTGGCCAGGCCCTCGGTGTGAGCTCTGGTGCCGGTGGAGTGGCAGAACTGCACTTTGGGGTACTTCTTGGCAGCCTCAATGATGTAAGGCTCGTGACCGAAGCTGTCTGCAAAGATAATGTTGCAGCCCTGCTCCGCCAGGTCTACTGCTGCATCGTAAGCTTCCTGGCCCTCCGGGATCTGGGTCTTGTACAGCTTCTGCGCGCCGGTGATGCCCAGCTTCTTGCAGGCAGCGTCTGCAGCCTTAATAAAGTTCAGATCATAGGTAGAGTTCTTGTCGTGCAGGAAGATGAAGCCAACCTTCAATTTGCTGGTTGCAGAATTGGTGGTGTCTTCTTTCTTCCTGGTGTCGCCGCTGTTAGAAGAGCAGGCGGTGAATACGCCTACAACGAACAGGACACTGAGAAGAACTGCAAGTACTTTTTTTGCCATTTTCATTCTCGATTCCTCCGAAAAAAATATTTATTATCAGAGCGCACGCTCAAATAACCGCTTTAATCCCGAAAACAGATCTGCCCGGTGGTGTGGTCCATGGACTCCACAATCGCCAGGGACTCCACCCGAACACCCTCGGCACGCAGCTGATCGCCGCCGTGCTGGTAGCCCTTCTCGATCACGGTGCCGCAGCCCACCAGGGTGGCACCGCTTTGGTGCACCAGGTCGATGAGCCCTCGCAGGGCATTGCCCACCGCCAGGAAGTCGTCTACGATCAGCACCCGATCCTCCGGGGTCAAAAACCGCTTGGACACCATCACATCATAGGTGGTGCCGTGGGTAAAGGACGCCACCTGGGTCTTATACACATCGCCGGCAATGTTCTTGGTCTTGCTCTTTTTGGCAAATACCAAGGGGCAGGCGAACTCCAGCGCTACCACGCTACCCACGGCAATGCCGGAGGCCTCAATGGTGAGAATTTTGTTCACCCCGGCGTCCTTATAAAGACGGTGGAACTCCCGCCCCACCTCTTTCATAAACGGAAAGTCAATCTGGTGGTTCAAAAAGCAATCCACCTTAAGAATATTTCCTTCATAGACCTCGCCCTCGGCGAGAATTTTCTTTTTTAATGCTTCCATCCTAAAATCCTTGTCGAAACAGAAATAAAATGATAGAATTATGATAATACGAAAGCCCCTGATTTGCAAGGTTGATTTGTATGTTGACACCAAATTTTAACTTTTTTTGCAAATCGGCGAATTTATGCTATAATTATTTAGTAAATTTCAACAAGGGAATAGGCGTTTGCCTGCAAATTTATGAGAAAAAAAGAAAAATCTACCTTTCGCAAAATCGAACATCACCGCACAGAGACCTTCTTCCTCATTGTGCGCGGGCTGGAAGTGGGCGTGGTTGCCGGTTTGGTGTCCGCTCTCTACCGCTTCCTGCTCAGCAAAGCGGAAAGCGCCAACCATGCGGTACTCACCGCCATTGCCGGCAAGCCGCTGTACATTGCACTGTTCTTAGCGGCACTGGCGGGGATCGGCTACCTGGTCTCTCAGTTGGTGCGATGGCAGCCTCTGGCGTCCTCCAGCGGTATTCCCCAAATCACCGGGGAAATTCGTGGTCACCTGGACGCCCCCTGGTGGCAAGTGCTGTTGGCGAAGATCGCCGGCGGCACCCTGTCCATTTTCAGCGGACTGAGCCTGGGGCGCGAAGGTCCCAGTATTCAGCTGGGTGGTATGGCGGCCAAAGGGATTGCCAAGGTTACCAAGGCGGACAAAACCACGCAGCTGCGCATGATCAGCTGCGGCGGCGGTGCCGGACTGGCAGCGGCATTTAACGCCCCGCTGGCGGGCATGATGTTCACCCTGGAGGAGATCCACAAAACCCTGGACGGCAACATTCTGTGCATGGGCATTGTGTCTACCATTACGGCAGACTATATCTCCAAGCTGTTTTTTGGTCAAAACACGGTGTTCCACTACACCACCGCCGACATTCCGTTAAAGAGCTACTGGATCCTGTTGCTATTAGGGATCGTGCTGGGGCTGGCCGGCGTGGGCTACAATGCACTCATGTTGCTGGGCCAAAAATGGATCGGCAAGATCAAAGCACCGGTACGTATGGTGCTGGTTTTCGTTTGCAGTGGCGTGCTGGGGCTGTTCGTGCCCCAACTGCTGGGCGGGGGCCACACCATGGTGACCCTGCTGCTGCAAGAGCACCCCACCATTAAAATTCTGATTTTACTGCTGCTGGGAAAATTTCTATTTTCCCTGCTGTCCTTTGCCTCCGGCGCACCGGGCGGCATCTTCTTCCCGCTGCTGATTCTGGGGACTTACCTGGGCGCCATCTATGCCGAGGCGGCCATTGCCTGGTTTGGGCTGGCGCCGGAGCTGTGGCAGGAGCTGGTGGTGGTGTCTATGGCCGGGTTCTTTGCCGCCATTGTGCGTGCGCCCATGACCGGCATTATCCTGGTATTTGAAATGACCGGCAACCTGGACAGTCTGCTGCCGCTGGCAGTGGTGAGCCTGACCAGCTACACGCTGGCAGATCTGCTGGGCAGCACGCCCATTTACACGGCGCTGCTGGAAAATCTGCTGCGCCCGGAGGACAAGGCGGCTGCCCGCCGCAACCGTCCCGGCGAAAAGGTGCTCAAGACCTATGTGCTCCCCCTGGGCAGTGCTCTGGACGGCAAGTGCATTAAAGATATTGACTGGGGCCGCCACTGCCTGATCGTCAGCATTGAGCGGGGTGACACTGCCGTGACCCCTAAGGGCGACACCACTCTCCACGCCGGCGACACGCTAGTGGTGATGGTGAGCCAGCGGCGCTTTGCCCGGGACAATGACCGGCTGGAAGCGCTGATCGACCCCAAATCGTAACCCCATCGGCCGGTGCCGACACAGATAAATTGCATCTAAGAACGCATACAGGAGTGAACATTATGGAAAACCGCATTTGGCTCAAAGGCGACACCCACCTGCACACCTGCAACAGCGATGGCAAGCTGACCCCCGGTCAGCTGGTAGAAGCGTGCCAGCAGGCAGGGCTGGACTACGCCATTATCACCGACCACAACTACAACACCGTAAAGGCCAGCTATACGGACAAAAATTTGCTGGTGATGCAGAGTCAGGAGATCACCGACGACCTGGGTCACATCAATGTTTGGGGCAAAAAGGTGCCCCTAGATCCGCCGTATATCTTAAAGACCACAGAGGACTATGACGCGGTGCTGGCGCCTTGCCGGGAGGCAGGGGCCACCATCTCCGTCAATCACCCGTTTTGCTCTATGTGCGGGTTCCACATGGATCTGGAGCACTTCCACTTTGACTGCGTGGAAGTGTGGAACACCATTCAGCACTCGGATAATATTAAAAATATGAACTGGTGGCACAACCAGCTGCTGCAAGGCAACCACATTGCAGCGGTGGGCGGCTCCGACTTTCACAAGGACATTGGCCCGCTGAAGCTGCTGGCCAACCCCACCACCATTGTGCACACCACCGCCAAAACAGAGGAAGCTGTTTTGCAGGCACTGCGAGAGGGTCGCTCCGTGGTAACCAACAAACCGGACACCAGTATGATCTACCTGACCGTAGGGGACGCCAATGTGGGCGACACGGTGTCCTACGCGCCCGGCCTAACCGGCAAGGTGGCGGTGACAAAGTTCAAAAAAGGCCACACCATCAAGGTGTTTAACAACAACGATGTGATCCTAGAACACACCGCCGCACAAAACAGCGACCGGATGGAACTGGATTTTGAAATTCGGCAGCCGGGCTTTATTCGGGCAGAAATCGACTACACTTTCCGCCCGGTCATGCGGACTCTGTACCACACGGTGGAGGAAAAATATCTCCACGCGAATGTGGCCGATCTGCCGCCATTTTTCTGGGCGTTCACCAACCCCATTTGGATCCGCTGATGGAGGGCGTGCATATTACCCGCTCCCGGCGCAAAAGCATAGAGCTGTCCATTGACGATAATCTGCAAATCGCCGTAAAAGCGCCCCTGTGGGTCACGGATCGAGCCATTGATCACTTTATTGCCCAAAAGGCGGACTGGATCAGCCGACAAAAAGCCGCCAAGGCTGCCTACTTACAGGCACATCCGCCCTTAACGGAAGCAGAAGTGGAAGCGCTGCGCCGCCGGGCCAAGGCGGAACTGCCGCCTCGGGTGACCTATTACAGCCAAATTCTGGGCGTAACCCCCACCGGGATCAAGATAACAAGTGCAAAAAAGCGCTTTGGCTCCTGCAACGGGAAGAACAGCATCTGCTTTTCCCTCTACCTGATGCAGTACCCACAGGCAGCCATAGACTATGTGGTGGTGCACGAGTTATGTCACATTCGCCACCACGACCACTCCCCTGCCTTTTACCGACTGGTGGAAAGCGTGCTGCCGGACTACAAAGAGCGGGAGCGCCTGCTGCGCCGCTAAAAGCAAAGAAGCACCGTAACGAAAACCGTTACGGTGCCTTTTTATTCTGTATAAATGGGAGAAGTGATGGCCAGGGCCTGCTTTTCGCCCCCAACGGTACCCCACAACTCGCAAATGTACCAGTGTCCCGGCTCCAGGGTCAGCCGGGCGTGGCGCTCGGTGACCGCCGTCTCCAGCACACACTTGTTGCCGTTCGTAATAATACGAATGGTGTCGTAGCTTACCGGTTCGTCGCTCTCGTCCTTACGCCGGGCGTGCAGATCCGTAAAAAAGCTGAAGATTACCCGCCCCCGCTTGAGGGTGTCGCCAATGCCGTAAGTCTCGCCCCAACGGTGCACCCGAAAGAAGAATTTGGCGCCGAAGCTAACCACCGTGCGCCCGGCGCGGATGGCCTCCAACGCACAGGATGCCGTGGGTTCTTCCATATTCAAATAGGTGACCCCAAAGTGCCGATCCGACTGGCGGTGCCAGTCCCGACCGTAGGTGATGGGCAGATGATAGCCCTTGTCCAGCAAGGACTTCCAAAGCTCCGTTGTCGGCGCATTTTCGCCGTTGTCCGGGCCAAAAGCATCGTGCCATACCTCCAGGTAATCCACCCGGTTCCAGTCCTGCACATCAAAGGCCCAGCGCCCGCCGGTACAGATAGGTGAGCCCAACTGAAACGGATGGGCCACGCCGCACAGGCCGCCGGCCGCGTGCACCTGATCGATCTTGTCGTCTATATTGGCAGGCACTGCGTCCCGCCAGTCCACAAAGTCTCTGGCGCCCAGCACCAGCATGTGGCCAAAAAAGGTGGTCCACTCAATACCCGGCACGGCAGGGGTAATGCTGTCATCCAGCTCCCCGTGGCCGGAGACAGTATTGTGGTCGGTTAAAGCGATCAACGCCAGGTGGTCATCATACGCACGGCGCAGCAGTTCCGCCACAGAAAAGCTCCCATCGGAATGGACGCTGTGGCAGTGAAGTTCGCACGGCAAATAACTCATTCCGTTCCCTCCCCGATCACACGCACACGGCAAGTCACCGGACACAGCACACAATGGGCGCTGAGTACTGCCTGCCACTGCCCCGGGCGCAATTCGCCGGGCAAAAATCCGGGCGACGCACTCTCTGCCGTCAGTCGATGGCACTGCTGGGTGGCTCGCCGATGGGCAGCGCCTCGATAGCCCGCCGGGTCATCCAAAGACAGGGTGACTAAATTATACACCGGTAAATAGGCATACGGATCCTTTTGCACCACCGCCCGAGCATACCGGGCCAGCGCAGCCTTTACCGCCTCTACCGCCACCGTCTCCGGTGGGGTGGGCGGATCGTAAGTAAATTCCACCTGCAAGGCCGTCAGCCCGGGCGGAACGGCAAAAGACAAAGCCACATTGGTCTTGTCCGCCTGCGGGTTCAGCACCCGCGTCTCATCAAAAAGCACCATATACAGCGCCCCCTCTTCCCCTTGATTATAACCGATACCGCAGAAATTTGCAATTCCTGTCAAAAGATGTTAAAATAAAGGCGGTGATAACAATGGGAATTGATCTAAAAAATTGGATGCAGAACCTGCCGGACGGCAGCGATCTGCTGGCGCTGAACCTGTGCGGCACCCACGACTGCGTGACCCAGCACATTCGACTACCCCACTTCTTTTGCTGCCAAGACCTAACCGTCTATGAGCAGCTGCTTCTGGGGGTGCGGGCGCTGGATATCCGCGTGCGGGCGGACGGCAAGTGCCTAACCATGGTGCACGGCATATTCCCCGCCTACAACCACTCCTGCCACCGGGCCAACCTGATGGATATGGGCGATGTGCTGTCCCAGTGCTACCGCTTTTTAGACGAATGCCCGGGCGAAGCGGTGGTGTTCCAGTTTAAAAACGACAACGGCAAAGAGAACGAGCAGTGCTTTGACAATCTGTTTTATACCTACATTAAGGGCAAAGAGCCTTATTGGTACTTAGAGGATCGGGTGCCCACTCTGGGCGCCGCCCGGGGCAAGCTGGTGCTGATCCGCCGATGCAAAATGGAGCCTAAGCCGGACTTTACCCGCCACAACACCGGCATTGACTTTTCCACCTGGGTGGAACAGCCGGAGATAGTGCCCACGGCGCTGCCCCTGTGTACCGGCACGGCAGACTTTATTATACAGGATCGGTTCAAATACAAGCCAAAGCCCCGCTGGGCCCAGGTGATCCGGCCGTTCTTAGAGCAGCGCACGGCCTTTGGCGGGCAGTATGTGATCAACTACCTGTCCACCGCCGGTGGGCTGAAAGGACCACGGCGCAATGCCAAATATATCAACGCCAAATTTATGGACTATCCGCTGAAAAAGGGCGTGTACTACGGCACCACCTATGTGGACTTTCCCTCTCGGGAGCAGGTGCTGAAGATCGTAGAAACCAATTTTGAATAAGCGCACACAAAAGCGCACGACCAAACAGGGTCGTGCGCTTTTTAATTTTATGTTCTCTTTTATTTCTCCGTAGGCAGGGGCAGGTTTTGCAGCTTTTGCACCTCGCCGTCCGTTTTGCCCTCCGGGGTGTCCCGATAATACTGGGTAAAGGGCCGGAAGCGGCTTTTCTCCTCCCAAATGCGCTTGGCGGTAGGTGCCCAGGCAGCAGCATAAGCATCGCACTTGGCGCACAGCGCCTCGGCACTCTCCGGAGCCAGGAAGTTGGTGGACTTGGCGCCGGTTTGGCTGACGATCCGCCGCAGAGCCGCCGGATTTTCCAGCATGGGACAGGGCCGCAGCATATTGTTATTAAATGGCTGACCCTTGTAATATTCGTAAAACAGCGGCGACTGCAAACATTCTTTAATGCTCTTTTGCCGAATGTTGGAGTCGCTGTAATGGATAAACACACAAGGCTCCGCGTCACCCTCGGAATTGATGTGAAAGTAGTTGCGCCCACCGGCAATACAACCGCCTACAAACTCCGCGTCATTTTGGAAATCCACGGTAAAAATCGGCTTGCCGTTCTTGCCGTCCCGCTTCTCTCGAATGGTGCGATATACATGCTCCCGCTGCTCCGGGGAGAGCAGCAAATTTTGATCTGCATCGCTGCCCACCGGCATATAGTGGAAGTACCAGGCATAGCGGGCACCGGCCTCAATAAGGGTGTCATAAAACGCGTCGGAAGTGACCGCTTCGCAGTTTTGCGATGTGTAGCAGACGGACACGCCAAACAGGCAGCCGTGCTTTTTGAGCAGTGCCATGGCCGCCATAGTGTCCCGATAGGAGCCTGCGCCCCGGCGGGCATCCGTGGTCTCTTCGCTGCCCTCTACGGACAGAGCCAGTGCCAAATTGCCGCAGGCCTTCATATCCTCACAAAAGACATCATCCACCAGCGTACCGTTGGTGAAGGTCAAAAACAGGCAGTCCGGATTCTCCTTGGCTACCGTTATAATATCTGCCTTGCGGATCAGCGGCTCGCCACCGGTGTACATAAAGAAATGGGTACCCAGTGCCTTGCACTCCCGCACAATGCGGCGCATTTCGTCCAAGGTCAGGTTGGACTTATGGCCGTATTCCGCCGCCCAGCAACCCTTGCAATGGCGATTACAGGCGCTGGTGGGATCCATCAGCACCACCCAGGGAATGTTGCAGTGCTCCTTCTCCCGGTTGGCACGCAGAGCCTTGGTGCCAAAGTAGCCCAGATCAATGGCAAAGGTCAGCGCAATGCGGCGAAACAGCGCCGGGTCCACCTCGTCCAGCCCGCGAAACAGGAATTGGTGCCACACATTGTCCTCATCCTCAATAATCTCAATGGGCTTGGTAAAAGTGCTGGGGGGGAACATTTTGCCGGCCACCAGCTTGCCAACCTTCACCAGCTTCACCAAATTGCGGCGGGGGTTCTTGTACACATAGCGCAGCAGACGGTCGCCCACTGCGTACAAAATTTTTCTGTTCATAGCTTCACCTCAAGCGCCGCTTACATACGCTCCGGCACGCTGATCTTCAGCATAGTAAGTACATTGCGAATGGTATTCTTTACGGCGGTGCACAGATACAGCCGTGCCTGCATCAGCCCCTCATCCTCTACCATGACCCGCTGGGCATTGTAGAATTTGTGGAACAGAGTGGCCAGGTCGATTACATAGTGGGTGATCTTGGCCGGGTCGTAGGTCTTGGCGGCCGTGACCACATCGTCGGTGAGGGCGGCCAAGTGGCGGATCAACTCCCGCTCCTCCGGCGCCGTCAGCTGCTCCAGCTCCGCGGTAGTGGGGGTGCGCAGGGTCACGCCTTCCTCTGCCGCCTTGCGCAAAATAGAGCAAATGCGGGCATGGGCGTACTGCACATAGTACACCGGGTTCTCATTAGAGGTGCTGGCTGCCAGCTCCAGGTCAAAATCGAAGTGGGAGTTTGGCTCCCGCAGGTTAAAGAAGAAGCGTGCCGCGTCAATGGGCACTTCCTCCAGCAAGGTATTTAAAGTAATCGCCTTGCCAGAACGCTTAGACAGCTTAATGGTCTCGCCGTCCCGCACCAGGCGTACCATCTGCATAATCACACAATCCAAACGGTTCGCGTCTAGACCCAGGGCGGTGAGCGCCGCCTTCATCCGGGGTACATAGCCATGGTGATCCGCACCCAGCACATCCACGGCCTTATCATAGCCGCGAGTCACCAGCTTATTATAATGATAAGCAATATCCGGCACAATATAAGTGGGAATGCCGTTGGCACGCACCAGCACAATGTCCTTGTCGTTGCCGAATGCACTGGCCTTAAACCACAAGGCGCCGTCCTGCTCATAGGTAACGCCCTTTTCTTTCAAAGCGTCAATCACCCGCTGCACAGAGCCGTCCCCATGGAGGGAGGACTCCTTGAACCAGCGGTCATACTGAATGCGGTATGCGCCCAGGTCCCGCTCCAGCCCGGCAATGTTCTTAGGCAGGGCAAAATCCACCAGCGCCTTGCGCCGCTCCTCTGAGGAGGCGCTCACATACCGGTCGCCGTATTCCTTGATGAAATTCTCGGCGTGCTCCACAATATCCACGCCCTTGTAGGCGTCCTCCGGCAGCTCCAACGCCGGGTCATAATGCTGCAAATAGCGCACTTCCAGGGAAGTGGCGAACTTCTCAATCTGATTGCCGGCGTCGTTCACATAAAACTCCCGCTGCACATCATATCCGGCCCAATCCAGCACCGCTGCCAGGCAGTCACCGATAGCGCCGCCTCGGGCGTTGCCGATATGCATAGGCCCGGTGGGATTGGCAGAGACGAACTCCACCAGCACACGCTTGCCCTTGCCGTAATCCGAGCGGCCGTAATTCTCGCCCTGGGCCATCAAATCCTCCAGCACAGCGGCATAAAACCGGTTGCCCAGAAAGAAATTGATAAAGCCGGGACCGGCGATCTCTGCCCGGTCAAACACAGTATCTGCCAGATCCAGTCGATCCACAATGGCCTGGGCAATCACCCGGGGCGCCTTGTGGAATGCCTTGGCACCGGCCATGGCCACATTGGTGGAGTAGTCGCCGTTTTGGCGCTCCTTGGGCACTTCGATAATAAAGGCAGGCAGGGGTGCCTCGTCCAACACACCGTCCGCCACGGCGCGACCCAAAGCGTCCATAATTTTCTCTTTTAATTCCAATTCCGTTTGCTTAACCAATTTAGACATGGCTCATTCTCCTTGCGACCCGGTGATCCGGTAGTCAATTTTCAGTTGATTTTTAGAGGCCAAAGTGCCGTTAATATCAATTTCATAACGCAGCTGCACCCGGCCGTCAGCGGCATTCTCCTGAATCTCCACCGCCTTGCCGTAAATGCCCATGAGCACATCGCCGTAAGGCGTGCCGTAGCGGCACAAATTCCGCTGCCCTCTGGCAATGGTCAGACAAGAGCCATAGGCGCCGGTACGCAGGATCTCTGCCTCCGTTTGATCCCGGCGCAGGCGCACCTGCACATAAATAGGCTCCTCCGGCGGCTCCTGCTGCTCCGTGTAGCGAAACACCAGTGTATCCGGCTCCGTTTGCAGCGTACCCACGGTGGTCAGCTCAATCTTGTCGCTGTCACCGTTCAGCCGCTGGGTGCCCACGATCTCCAATACCACATCCCGGGTGTCCGTCTGCTTCTCCGTCATACGGCACCCCGTTCCAGCGCGTAGGCCACCAGCCGATCAATCAGCTCGCTGTACGGCACACCCACCGCCTCAAACAGCTTGGGGTACATACTGATTGGGGTTTGACCGGGAATGGTGTTGATCTCATTGAGCAGCACCTGCTCCCCGTCGTAAGTAACAAAGAAATCCACACGGCTCAGGCCCTCACAGCCCATGGCTCCGTAGGCACGCAAAGCAGCCGCACGCACTTCTTCCAGCTTTTCCGGACTTAGATCCGCCGGAATGTGCAGCTCACTTTGGGGATTATTATACTTGGCGTCAAAATCATAAAAGTCCGCAGCGGCCACAATCTCGCCTACCTGGGCGGCAATGGGGGTATCGTTGCCCATGACGGCACACTCTACCTCGTGGCCTATAATACACGCTTCCAGCACTGCTTTTTTATCCTCAGCAAAGGCCACTTCCATACCACGCACCAGGCTCTCCCGATCCGTAGCCTTGGTAATGCCCACAGAGGAACCGGCGTTGGCAGGCTTTACAAAAATCGGATAGCCCAGCTTCTCCTCCGCCGCTTGCAGGCAGCCCTCTCGGTCGCTGTCGTAAGCAAAGCGGGTGTAGGCGCACCACTTGGCCTGGGCAATGCCCACCGCGTCTGCCACGGCGTTGGTAACCGCCTTATCCATACACACACCGGAGGCGGTAGCATCGCACCCTACAAAGGGAATGCCCGCCAGTTGCAGCAGTCCCTGGACGGTGCCGTCCTCGCCGTTCTTGCCGTGGAGCACCGGGAACACTGCGTCCAAACGAATGGTGTCGCCCTTAGCGGTCACCACACCGTGCACGCTTCGATCCGGGCTGATCCAGGCAGGCACCAAGCTGGGGGAAGTGAGCCACCGGTCCTCCGGCAGCAAGTCAATATCATCATCAAACAGGAACCAACGCCCCTCTTTGGTAATCCCCAGCATAACCAGATTATATTTTTCTTTGTCAATGGCAGAGAGAATTCCCTTTGCCGAAACGGTGCTGATGTCGTGCTCGGAGGATACGCCGCCGAACAACACACCTAATGTGATTTTATTCATGCAAAACTGCTCCTAAGTCAAAATTGATTATAATATTGTACCACAGAAGATACGCCGGCGCAACCGTCATCTTCTATTAAAATCTATGCCTTTTTAGAAAAAATATCGGCAAAACCAACCACCCTCTACCCAACTTCATAAAAAAGCGTGACAAAGGGGGCAAAAAATGCTATAATACTTTGCACCAAGTAAAAATGACCGAGTAAGGAGTGCCCATATGGAACTGAACCAGGCTTTTGCAACGCTGGAAAAACAGCTTGCCGCCATCAATACCGAATTGCACTTTAACCGCGAGGCAGGCGCGGAAGACGCCCTGACCTTTGCCGGTGATAACGGGCTGTACCGCCTGCATTATGTAGCAGAAAAGCAGCTACTGGAATTTGACTGCGCCTATGAGAAAGAAAACCCCCAGTGGAGCACCGTCTCCCGTTCGCTGTTTGAGCCGGACGTATTGGACGACCGAGAGGTAAAGTCCGTAGCCAACGAGATAAGTGAGGAAGTGCGCTCCCTCTTTGCCAAGAAGAAAAAGGCAGACCTGGACAAAATCAAAATGCCCAAGGCCGTGTCCCGCTCCAAGGCCAAGAACGGTGTTGTCAGCTACGATGTGGACTCCCTGGCCAACCGCTTTGGCGTGCTGTACCCGGATATGAAAGACGAGATTAAGCGCAATATTGCCACCTACGGCGAGTTTCTGCCGGAGACCTTCTTTACCGAATACGGTACGCCCCGGGTGCTGGAAGTGATGCGCTCCGGTCGGGAGGCAGATATTAAAAAGCTATTTAAGGCGCTGGGCGAGATCTACGAGGATGGTACCAACGAGGTGCAGGACATTATCGGCGTGACCATTTTGGGCGAGATGAAGAATGATCCGCAGCTGATGGAGATCGCCGACCGGTATATGACCGAGTATATGGCCGGCCCGGTGCACGAGATCAACAAGCTCACCGCCAAAAACAACCGGTGGACCAAGAAGCTGAAGAACCCGCCCCCCTATAAGCCGAAAAAGCAGAACAATATGCTGCAAAACGCCCTGAACCAGCAGCAGAAATAAAAAATCATTCATGAGAGCACCTGCACGGTGCTCTTTTTTATGTTTACATTACGGTGCGGCGGGAGCAAGCCCCCGCCCTACGAATTTATCACAGATCCGCCACAGGCAATATGGAGTCAGCGTCAACGATGTAGGGGCCGATGCCCATATCGGACCGCACACTTTTATCTGTCCACATTTTAGAATACACCTGCCAAATACTGCACACCTGTCCTGCAATTTTGCCAACATTGGCTACGATTTGTACAATATCGTTAGTGATTTGTCAATCTATCGGCTTTTTTTACAAAAATCAGCGGTTTTGCTTGACAAAAAGATGAACAGCCGTATAATGGTATGTACACGATTTGAAATCCAAAGGAGATATTGACTATGGCAAGAGTATGGAATTTTAGCGCAGGACCGTCCACCCTGCCGGAGCAGGTGTTACAAACCGCTGCCGCCGAAATGATGGACTACCGGGGCAGCGGCCAATCCGTTATGGAGATGAGCCACCGCTCCAAGACCTTTGACAAGATCATCAAAGACGCCGAGGCACTGATGCGGGAGCTGTACCAGGTGCCGGACAACTACAAGGTGCTCTTTTTGCAGGGCGGCGCTTCCGCCCAATTCTCTGCCATTCCGCTGAACTTTATGAACGGCAGCGGCAAGGCGGACTATATCATCACCGGCCAGTGGGCCAAGAAAGCCTATCAGGAGGCCCAAAAGTACGGCGATGTGCAGGCCGTGGCCTCCTCTGCGGACAAAACCTTTAGCTATATTCCCAAGACCGCAGCCGCCGACTTCCGGGACGATGCGGACTATGTGTATATTTGTATGAACAACACCATTTACGGCACGGTATATAAGGAGCTGCCGCCGGTGGGCGACAAGGTGCTCATCGCCGATGTGTCCTCCTGTGCTCTGTCCCAACCGCTGGACATCCGCAAATTCGGCATGGTGTACTTCGGCGCCCAAAAGAATGTGGCGCCTGCCGGACTGGTGGTGGCCATTATCCGGGAGGATCTGCTGGGCAACGCACGCCCCACCACCCCGGTGATGATGAACTATCAAGTCCAGGCAGACGCGGACTCCCTTTACAACACGCCCCCCTGCTGGTGCATTTATATCTGCAAACTGGTACTGGAGTGGATCAAAGCGCTGGGCGGCCTGGAAGCGATGGAAAAGCGCAACCGGGAAAAGGCAAAGCTGCTGTATGACTTTTTGGATAACTCCAAGTTGTTCCACGGCACCGTGGTGCCGGAGGATCGCTCCCTGATGAATGTGCCCTTTGTCACCGGCAACGCCGATCTGGACGCCAAATTTGTTAAAGAAGCGGAAGCCGCCGGGCTGGTAAATCTGAAAGGGCACCGTACCGTGGGCGGTATGCGCGCCTCTATCTATAACGCCATGTCTTTAGAGGGCGTACAGGCGCTGGTGACCTTTATGCAAAAGTTTGAGGAGGAGAACTGCTGATGTTTCACATTCAGACCTTAAATAAAATTTCGCCGGTGGGGCTGAACAAATTTGACCCTGCCAACTACACCGTGGATGCACCGGAAACGACGCCGGACGCCATTGTGGTGCGCTCCGCCTCCATGCACGATATGGAAATGCCGGAAAGCCTGCTGGCCATCGCCAGAGCCGGTGCCGGGGTTAACAACATTCCTGTGGCCGACTGCGCCCAAAAGGGCATTGTGGTGTTCAACACCCCCGGCGCCAACGCCAACGCGGTAAAAGAACTGGTGCTGTGCGGTATGCTCCTGGCCAGCCGCAAGGTAACCCGCGCCATCGACTGGTGCAAGACCATTAAGGACGAGGGCGACAATGTACCCAAAACAGTGGAAAAGGGCAAGTCCGCTTTTGCCGGTCCGGAACTGAAGGGCAAGACCTTGGCAGTGATCGGTCTGGGCGCCATCGGCCGCCTGGTGGCCAACGCCGCCGTGGATCTGGGTATGCAGGTGATCGGCTACGACCCGTTCTTAAAGGACGCCTCTGTACTCAAACCGGGCGTAACCGTCAACAATGATCTGGATCAGGTGTTCCCCCTGGCAGACTATATCACCGTGCATGTGCCGCTGACCCCGGACACCAAGGAGCTGATTTGTGCCGAAAGCATTGCCAAAATGAAAGATACGGTGCGCGTGATGAACTTTGCCCGTGGCGACCTGGCCAATGCGGACGATGTGGTGGAGGCTTTGGAAGAGGGCAAAATGGCCGCGTATGTTACCGACTTCCCCAGCGCTAAGCTGATTGATGTGGACGGCGTGATCGCCATTCCCCACCTGGGTGCTTCCACCCCGGAGAGCGAGGAGAACTGTGCCTCTATGGGTGCCGAAGAGCTGATTGACTTTTTGGAGCACGGCAATATTCAAAACAGCGTAAACCTGCCCACGGTACACATGGATCCCAACGGCGCTGCTCGCATGACCGTGGTGCACAAGAACCAGCCAAACATGATCGCCACCATTACGGACACCATCAGCAAGGACGGTATGAACATTGCCGCCTTTACCGATAAGAACCGGGGCGAGATCGCTTACAGTATTATTGATACAGACACCGCTTACAGCGCCGGCGTGGTAGCGGATATTGAAAAGATCGACGGTGTGATCCGGGTGCGCGTGATCCAGGATTGACAAAAACCCGGCGCCGCCGTATAATAGAGTTGTTCAAATCAATAAGTCAGGGGTGCCGCAAGGCTGAGATCATACCCTTTGAACCGTACGCTAGCACGCACGGCAGAGACGATTGCTTAGATATTTGCAACTGTGCCCCATTCTGCGTGAATGGGGCTTTTCTTTTGACTTATTGCCACCCACCCCGGCGGGAAACCGCCAAAGCACTTGGAAGGAGAGTATTTTTTATGAAAGCAAGTGTTGCCATTCAGGTTCTGCCAAAGGCAGACAACGACCAGGAACTGGTGCGTATCGTAGACGAAGTGATCGCCTACATCAAGAGCACCGGCCTGCACTGCTCCGTAGGCCCCTTTGAGACCACCATTGAGGGCGAAAGCTACGATCAACTGATGGAGATCGTAACGCAGTGCCAAAAAGTGGCCATTAAAGCCGGTGCGCCCAGCGTATCCGCTTATGTCAAGATCGTGTACAACCCGGAAGGGGAGGTTTTGACCATTGACCAAAAAATTACAAAGCACCACCAATAAGCTGGCGCCCATTTTGGCGCTGGCGGTGATCTTAGGTATTTGGTACGCCTGCGCCGGGTTTGAAGTGGTGCCCGCCTACATGCTGCCCTCCCCTACGGACGTGTGGCTGGCGTTTGTGCACAACTTCTCCGTGATGATGGCTCAGGCCAAGGTGACCCTGCAAGAAGCGCTGTACGGACTGGGGATCGGCGTGGCGCTGGCATTTATTCTGTCGGCGCTGATGGATCGCTTTCACTTTTTGTATCAAGCCATCTATCCCATTCTCGTCATTACCCAGACCATACCCACCATTGCCATAGCGCCGCTGCTGGTGCTGTGGATGGGCTTCGGTATGGCGCCGAAGATCACACTGGTGGTGATCACCACTTTCTTCCCCATCTCCATCGGACTCTTAGACGGCTACCGCAGTGCGGACCCGGACGAAGTCAACCTGCTGCGGGCGATGGGGGCCAATCGACTGCAAGTGTTTTGGCACATTAAGCTGCCCTCCGCCACCGGCTCCTTTTTCTCCGGGCTGCGCATCTCCGCCTCCTATGCGGTGGTGGGCGCGGTGATCTCCGAGTGGTTAGGCGGTTTTGAGGGACTTGGGGTCTATATGACCCGGGTAAAGAAAGCCTATGCCTTTGACAAAATGTTTGCCGTCATTGTGTTCATCTCCGTCATCAGCCTGCTGCTGATGGCACTGGTGGCACTGGCGCAGCGGCTGGCAATGCCCTGGGCAAACAAAGGAACAACGAAAGGAAAAGAATAAAATGAATAAAGCAAAAAAGATTTTTGCCGGTATGCTGGCCGGCGTAATGGCGCTGTCCTTTGCCGCCTGCTCCGGCGGTAAAACAGCGGACAAAACGGACACCACCGCCGCACCGGCACAGAAGACGGACATTACCGTCTGCCTGGACTGGACCCCCAACACCAACCACACCGGTATGTTCGTAGCCAAGGAAAAAGGCTACTACGAGGCCGCCGGGCTGAATGTGAGCATTGTGCAGCCGCCGGACAACAGCACCGCCACCCAGCTGTGCAGCTCCAACAAAGCGCAATTTGCCGTTGACGCACAGGACACCCTGGCGCCTGCCTTTACTTCTGACACCCCCATGGATGTGACTGCCGTGGCTGCGCTGCTGCAGCACAACTCCTCCGGCATTATCTCCAAGGCCGGCCAGGGTATGGACCGTCCCAAGGGCCTGACAGGCAACACCTACCTGACCTGGGACTCCCCCATTGAAAAGGCTATGATGGAAAATATCGTCAACAAGGACGGCGGCGATTGGAGCAAGGTTAAGCAGATCCCCAACCCGCCGACCGCCGAGGCGCAGGATGTGCAGCAGAACCCAGACCACGCCATTTGGGTATTCTACGGCTGGGGCGGTATCAACGCCAAGGTCAACAAAATCGATGTAGACTTCTTCTACATCAAGGACCTGAATGCCACCTTTGACTACTACACCCCGGTGCTCATCGCCAACAACACTTTCTTAAAGGAAAATCCGCAGGCTGCTAAGGCATTCCTGGCTGCCACTGCCAAGGGCTATCAGTACGCCATTGACCACCCGGAGGAGGCTGCGGACATTCTCATTAAGAGCGACGATACCGGCTCCCTGAACGGCAGCGAAGAACTGGTTAAGGAAAGCCAAAAGTGGATGGCAGACCAGTATATCAGCGACGCCAAAAAATGGGGCTACATTGACCCGGCCCGTTGGAACAACTTCTACAAGTGGCTGACGGACAACAAGCTGGTGGAGAAAGACATCAGCAACAATGTAGGCTTTACCAACGATTACCTGGCATAAGAGATGGACATTTTATCCGCAGAAAACATTAAAAAAAGCTTTGACGAAAAGGTGATTTTGGACGGCGTAAACCTGACTTTGCGGCAGGGAGAGTTAATCTCCCTGCTGGGGGTCAGCGGCGCCGGCAAGACCACCCTGTTCAACTGCATCAGCGGCATTGACCGGCCGGACAGCGGCCGGGTGGTGCTGGACGGGCAGGACATTACCGGCCAGCCGGGCCATATCAGCTATATGCTGCAAAAGGACCTGCTGCTGCCCTACAAGAAGATCATTGACAATGTGTCCCTACCGCTGCTGCTCTCCGGCAAATCCAAAAAGGAAGCGCGGACAGAAGCCGGCAGTCACTTTGCCCAGTTTGGTCTGGAGGGCACCCAGCAGCAGTACCCGGCGGAATTGTCCGGCGGTATGCGCCAGCGGGCAGCCCTGCTGCGCACCTACCTGGCCGGGGACCGGGTGGCCCTGCTGGACGAACCGTTCAGCGCCCTGGACACCATCACCAAATCCGCCATGCACCGGTGGTATCTGTCTGTGATGGAGGAGATCAAGCTGTCCACCATCTTTATCACCCATGATATTGACGAGGCGGTGCTGCTCAGCGACCGCATTCTCATTCTCAGCGGGCGACCGGGCAAGATCACCCACCAGATCACTATTGCGGAGCCGAAACCCCGGCGGCGGGACTTTAACCTGACCCCGGAATTTTTGGATTACAAAAAGCAGGTGATTGACGCCTTGGGTGTGGTGTTATAATGCGGCGGAAGCAACCACTTGAGTAAACGGAATCAATCTATAAAAAAGAAAAACGGCATTGCAACCAAAATTGCAATGCCGTTTGTTTTATTTTGCGATCCCCAGGATGGTCTCCGCCTGCTGCACCTGCTCCGGTGTGGGCACAGGTACGCCCTCCAGCGGGTACTCGATCCCCAGGTTTTGCCACTTAAAGAGCCCCAGCGTATGGTACGGCAGGATCTCCACCTTCTCCACAGAAGAAAGACTGTCGATAAAGTCTTTCAACTGCTGCAACTCTGCCGGGTCATCGGTCAGACCGGGCACCAGCACGCGCCGGATCCACATAGGCTTGCGGATCTCCGACAAGTAGCGAGCCATATCCAAAATATTGGCGTTGTCCCGCCCGGTGAGTTCCTTGTGCTTTTCGCTGTCCGTCTGCTTTAAGTCCAGCATCACCAGGTCCGTCACTTCCATCAGCTTTTGGAACTTAGAGAAGAACGGCTCCTTGCGGCTGAATGCGGAACCGCAGCTGTCCAGCGTGGTATGCACCCCGTGGGCCTTGGCAATGGAGAAGAACTCCGTTACAAAGTCGATCTGGAGCAGTGGCTCGCCCCCGCTGACGGTGATACCGCCGTTGGGCTGGCCTTTCTTGGTCCAGTAATTGCGATAACGATAAGCCTTATCAAACATCTGCTGTGGGGACAGGCTCATTTTCTCTGCTGCCGGATCCCAAGTCTCCGGGTTGTGGCAATATTTGCAGCGCATATTGCAGCCCTGCAAAAAGAGCACATAGCGCACCCCCGGGCCGTCTACCAGCCCGAAGGTCTCTATGGAATGAATTTTACCGATCATAAGCGATCAGCCGCTTACATTCTGTCGTGGCAGGTACGGGCAATAACATCCATCTGCTGCTCACGGGTCAGGTCAATAAACTTCACGGCGTAACCGGATACACGGATGGTGAAGTTTGCATACTCTTCCTTCTCCGGGTGCTCCATGGCGTCGATCAGCTTCTCTTTACCGAACACATTCACATTCAGGTGATGCGCGCCCTGATCGAAGTAACCATCCATCACCTGTACCAGGTTGTTGATGCGCTCCTGCTCGTCATGGCCGATGGCGTCCGGGTTGATGGTCTGGGTGTTGGAGATACCGTCCAGTGCCCACTCATAAGGCAACTTAGCAACGGAGTTCAGAGAGGCCAGCAGGCCGTTCTGCTCTGCGCCGTAAGCCGGGTTTGCACCGGGAGACAGCGGCTCGCCGGCCTTACGGCCGTCAGGCATAGCACCGGTTGCCTTACCATATACCACATTGGAGGTAATGGTCAGGATAGAGGTGGTGGGTTCGGAGTCACGATAGGTGTGGTGCTTCTTGATCTTAGCCAGGAAGGTCTTCAGCAGCCATACAGCGATCTCGTCCGCACGGTCGTCATCGTTGCCGTAGCGGGGGAAGTCGCCGGTGGTCTCGTAGTCAACCACAATGCCGTCCTCGTTGCGGATGGTCTTAACCTTAGCGTACTTGATGGCGCTCAGGGAGTCTACCACGTGGGAGAAGCCGGCAATACCAGTGGCAAAGGTTCTGCGTACATCGGTATCGATCAGAGCCATCTCGGCAGCTTCGTAGTAATACTTATCATGCATGTACTGGATCAGATTCAGCACATTCACATACAGATCAGCCAGCCAATCCATCATGCGGTCATACTTCTCAATGACCTCATCATAGTCCAGGTACTCGGAAGTGATCGGCTTGTACTCGGGACCAACCTGCTGGCCGGTCTTTACATCAACACCGCCGTTGATGGCGTACAGCAGGCACTTAGCCAGGTTGGCTCTTGCGCCGAAGAACTGCATCTCTTTACCGGTCTGGGTAGCGGATACGCAGCAGCAGATGCTGTAATCGTCGCCCCATACCGGCTTCATCACATCGTCGTTCTCATACTGGATGGAGCTGGTGCGGATAGAAATGTCTGCCGCGTACTTCTTAAAGTTCTCAGGCAGAGCGGAGGAATACAGAACAGTCAGGTTCGGCTCCGGAGAGGGACCCATATCCTCCAAAGTGTGCAGGAAACGGTAGTCGTTCTTGGTAACCATGGAACGACCGTCTACGCCGATACCGCCAACTTCCAGGGTAGCCCATACCGGGTCGCCGGAGAACAGCTGGTTGTAAGAGGGAATACGGGCGAACTTCACCATACGGAACTTCATAACCAAGTGGTCGATCAATTCCTGTGCCTCGCTCTCGGTCAAAGTGCCGGCTTCCAAATCTCTCTCAATGTAGATATCCAGGAAAGTAGACACACGACCAACGCTCATCGCAGCACCGTTCTGAGTCTTGATGGCAGCCAGGTAGCCGAAGTACAGCCACTGCACAGCCTCTTTTGCATTCTTTGCGGGCTGAGAAATATCAAAGCCATACTTCTCGGCCATGACTTTCATCTCGCCCAGAGCCTTGATCTGCATAGCCAGCTCTTCTCTCTGACGGATGATGTCGTCAGTCATAGAACCGCTGCCGCAGTTGGCAAAGTCTTCCTTCTTCTGCTCGATCAGGAAGTCGATACCGTACAGAGCCACACGGCGATAATCGCCGACGATACGGCCACGGCCGTAAGTATCCGGCAGGCCGGTAATGATCTTGTTGTGGCGGGCCTTCTTCATCTCGGGCGTATAGGCGTCAAACACACCCTGGTTATGCGTCTTGCAATACTCGGTGAAGATCTTGTGCAGCTCCGGATCCGGCTCATAGCCGTAAGTGGTGCAAGCCTGCTCCGCCATCTTGATACCGCCATAGGGCATAAAGGCACGCTTCAGGGGCTTGTCGGTCTGCAAACCGACCACAGCCTCCAGATCCTTCAGATCCTCGCTGATGTAGCCCGGCTCATGGGCAGTAATGCCGGACACGATCTCCGTGTCCATATCCAAAACGCCGCCCTTGGCGCGCTCTTCTTTTTGCAGGCCCTGCAACACGCCCCACAGCTTGTTGGTAGCATCCGTGGGTCCTGCCAGGAAACTCTCATCACCATCATAGGGCTTGTAGTTCTTCTGGATGAAGTCTCTTACATTGACTTCCTCTTTCCAGAGGGAACCGTCAAAGCCATTCCATTGTTCAAAATTGACCATCGTATTACCTCCTACAGTATTGTTTGCTAAATATGAAAGCTAATGATTGGCATAGTTGAAATTGCGAAAACAGACGCAATTTGGCACACCTGTCCGCAAATCGCTAATAATATACAACAAATCGTCTCGAATTTCAACCCAAATTGTATAAGTATTTTGCCCATTCCGGCTAAAGTTTTTGGGAATTTTGACCAGTTGTTGTAATCATTACCAGCTTGTAATCATTACAATTTGAATTATACACAGCAAATCGCCTTTTGTCAAGGGCTTTTTTCTGTTTTTTGCAAAACACACCTGGCGGCGGCACTCGCCTTTCTCTGATACTATTTTAACATAATTTGCTGTATTTTCCAAAATTTTTGCACGCTGTTGCGCAATTCTGCACACAGTGTAAATTATTTATGAATTCCGTCACTGTCTGATTGACAAAAAATTATCAATTCGCTATACTAAACTTGCAAGCGGCGAAAAAAAGCCGCCGAAATTTCAATCAAAAGAGGTAATTTGTTATGGCAAACAGATTTGTATTGAATGAGACCAGTTACCACGGCCCCGGTGCGATCCGGGAGATCGCCGGTGAAGTGAAAGGCCGCGGGTTCAAAAAGTGCTTTGTGTGCTCTGACCCGGACTTGATTAAATTTAATGTAACGAAGAAAGTGACCGATGTGCTGGAGAATGCCGGCATTAACTACGAGATCTACAGCAAAATCAAGGCCAACCCCACGGTGGAGAATGTGCAGACCGGCGTGGCCGCCTTTAAGGCCAGCGGCGCAGACTGCATCATCGCCATTGGCGGCGGCTCCTCTATGGACACCGCCAAAGCCATCGGTATTATCATTGAGAACCCGGAATTCAGCGATGTAATCTCCCTGGAGGGCGTGGCGCCCACCACCAAGAAGGCCGTGCCGATCATCGCCGTTCCCACCACTGCCGGTACAGCCGCCGAGGTCACCATCAACTATGTGATCACCGACACGGAGAAGAACCGCAAAATGGTGTGCGTAGATGTACACGACATTCCCGTAGTGGCCGTTGTGGACCCGGAGATGATGGCATCCATGCCCAAGGGGCTGACCGCAGCCACCGGCATGGACGCACTAACCCACGCCATTGAGGGCTATATCACCAAGGCCGCCTGGGAAATGAGCGATATGTTCCACCTGAAGGCCATTGAGATCATCAGTAAGAACCTGCGCGGTGCCGTAGCCAACACCCCGGAGGGCCGCGAGGGCATGGCACTGGGCCAGTACATTGCCGGTATGGGCTTCTCCAATGTGGGCCTGGGCATTGTGCACTCCATGGCGCACCCGCTGGGCGCTGTGTATGACACCCCCCACGGCGTAGCCAACGCCATTATCCTGCCCACCGTGATGGCCTACAACGCACCTGCCACCGGTGAAAAATACCGGGATATTGCCAAGGCCATGGGCGTTAAGGGCGTGGACGATATGACTCTGGACCAGGCTCGTGCCGCTGCCGTGGACGCTGTAAAGCAACTGTCCCAGGATGTGGGTATCCCCGCCGACCTGAAAGACATTGTAAAGCCGGAGGATGTGGACTTCCTGGCGCAGAGCGCTTATGACGACGCCTGCCGTCCCGGCAATCCCAGAGACACCAGCGTAGAGGAGATCAAACAGTTGTATCTCTCCCTGATGTAAATCTTTTTTGCAAGACAGCCGCACCGCTTCACCATGAGCAGTGCGGCTTTTTTGCGCCCCGGCATTGTATTTCCCGATCATTTATGCTATGCTAAAGGCAATGTGAGGAAGAAAGGTGATCTACATTGACCATTTCTGACGCAATTCGCTATGTTGGCGTCAACGATACAGACATTGATTTGTTTGAAAGCCAGTACCCGGTGCCCCACGGCGTGTCCTACAACAGCTATCTGCTGCTGGACGACAAGATTGCCCTGCTGGACACGGTGGACAAACGCAAATATGACAACTGGGCCGCAAAGGTGGACGCTGTTCTGGACGGGCGTACCCCGGACTACATTGTGGTGCACCACTTAGAGCCGGATCACGCCGGCAGTCTGCAAATGACCATAGAGAAATATCCCGGAGCCACCCTGGTGCTCAGCGCCAAGGCGCTGGCTATGCTGCCCCAGTTTTTTGACCTGCCGGAAGGCACCAAGACCCTGTCGGTGAAAGAGGGTGACACGCTGGAGCTGGGTCACCACACCTTGACCTTTGTGATGGCACCCATGGTGCACTGGCCGGAGGTGATGGTCAGCTACGAACAAACGGAAAAGGTGCTCTTTAGCGCAGACGCTTTTGGCAAATTCGGCGCCGTAGGCACGGACGAGCCTTGGCCGGAGGAAGCCCGCCGCTACTTTATCAATATCGTTGGCAAATATGGTGCGCCGGTGCAGACCCTGCTGAAGAAAGCCTCCGCCCTGGATATTGCCACCATTTGCCCGCTGCACGGCCCGGTACTGCAAGGGGATCTGACCCCCTATCTGCACCTGTATAACACCTGGAGCAGCTATCAGCCGGAAACCCGGGGTGTGTTCATTGCCTATGCTTCCATTTACGGCAACACGAAGACGGCCGCTCTGCTACTGGCGGAGGAACTGAAAAGCCGTGGCGTAACGGTGGAAATCGCGGACTTAAGCCGCACGGACTTGGCACAGGCAGTAGCAAAAGCATTTCAGTACAGCCAAATGGTATGCGCCGCCCCCAGCTATGACGGCGGGGTGTTCCCGGTAATGGCGGACTTCTTGCACCACTTAAAAAGCAAAAGTTACCAAAACCGCACCGTAGCCTTGATTGAAAACGGCAGCTGGGCGCCCAGCGCCGCCCGCACCATGACCGCCCAGTTGGAGGAGATGAAAGCCATCACCCTGCTGTCGGGCACCGTCACCGTGCGTGCCGCCTTAAAGGACGCAGACCGCACCGCGCTGGCCGCACTGGCAGACGCGCTGGCGCAGTAAGGAGCAGACCATGGTTGTATATACAAACGCAGATTTTATCTCCCTGAATGAGGAGAATCTCACTTACAGTGTGCTGGTTGAGGACAAGGGCAAGATTGCCTATATCGGCTACAATACGCCCCTGTGTTACCGAGACGCCAAGGTGGTAGACCTGGAGGGCAAGGCGGTACTGCCGGCAGTAAACGACCTGATCCCGGTGGACTGCAAGGACGCCGGCTGCGCCGTACTGGCTGTGGGCGAAAGCGCCGACTTTGCCGTCTTGGACAAAAACATTCTCAAGGACCCTACCGCCTCGGTGGAAGTCGTGTACCTGAAAGGCCGCGACACCAGCAAAAGCCGCTTTCCGTTTTTTCATATCTAAAGTGTTACAGTAAAAGGCGCACACCAAAACCGGTGTGCGCCTTTTGTTTTCCATATTTGGCTATTGCCCCCTTTACAAGGGGGCCTTATTTTTTTGTCTTTTTACCGCTTTTACTTATGATTTCCCCTGCTTTTTCTTCTTATAGTGTATCAGCAGCACCACGGCCGCAAACACAGCGGCAGTGCCGAAAACCGCGCCAAAAGCAATGCCCGCAGTAGCCGGAGGCAGATACAACTTACCACCGTCCGATAAAGTGGGGGTCGCCTTTTCCGGCAATTTATACAAATCCGCACCGCTGTTTTTGCCATAGGCCACCCGCACCACGCTCACCTGGTACTTGCTCAGCTCCACCTGGAGGTCCGTGCCGGGGGTCAGCTCCGTTTGGGTGGGCGCAGTGGTATTGCTGTCCAGTTCATTGCAGGCGGACTTAAATTTGCCTTGCAGGCTTTGGACGGAAACCGCATTCGGTTTGTAGCCGTCCAGCTGCACATTCACCGTTCGATCCTTGCCGGAGGTATTCACCAGCTTAATATACAGCACCTGGTTCTCCGGGTCGCAGGTAACGGACTGGTACACCCCGTCCTGTACGGTACTGCCGCCGTCAAAAGTGGTGTGCACATACTGCGTACCCACATTGTTGGCAAAAAGCATTTGCACATAATAGGAGGGAGTGAGCACCGTTTGGCGGCTATCAAACCAAATGAGATTCACATTCCAGCTTTGGGCATTGACCTTGGCAAAGGTGGGGGCGTAGGATGCCATATCCACCACATCGCCGTTGCGTTCCAAGCCGGTCAGGTAGCTGGCTTCTTCCACCGCTTCCCAAATGTTGCTCTTGGTCTCTATGGTGCCGATCCCGGCAGAGGTGGCGGCGTACTCGCCCACAAACACATGGGCACCGGAGCGGTCAAAGCTGTCGTACCGATCGTTGTGGTCAAACAGGTAGCCGTCATAGGTATAATAATGCTCGTCCACCACCGTGTCCTTAAATTCCCGGTCAATCCACGCCATATTGCCGTCGTAAGCGTCCCCCTCCAGGTAAGTACCGGCAGAGGAGATCACAGTGATCTGCGGGTATTTCTCTTTTACCGCCTTGTAAAGCGCCTTGAAATTGCGTTCATACACGGCGCCCCAGTTCTCATTTCCCAGACCGATATATTGCAGATTAAAGGGCTTGGCGTGGCCGTTGGCCGCCCGCAGTGCACCCCAGTAGCTGGTGGTGGCATCGCCGTTGGCGTACTCAATCAGATCCAGTACATCCTGCACATAATTGTCCCACGCATCCGTGCCCGGGCGCAGAGCAATGGTGTCCAAATACGCCTCCCAGTCGGCGGCGCTGTTGATGTTCAGCTTTTTGATTTTGTCCGTATATTCCGTGCGGGCGTCGGTATCCTTTTCGTCCAGGCCCACCTTTTCCGTCAAATACGCCTCCCACTGCGCGTCGGTCATGCGCAGTTTGGCATACGCTGCCGCATGGTCATCATAGGCCGCCCGCGGCTGGCAGCTGAGCCCCACATTCACAATGGGTAGCGCCAACGCGTTCAGGTCCGCGCACAGCTGGAAATACTCGTGGTAACCCATGGCGTTGGTGTTGTTATAATCCCGGCCGTTGTCGTCCTTCCACAGGTTCTCACTTTGCTTGCGCTCCTCCAAGGGGCCGATGGTATCTTTCCAATTATACAGCTGATCCAGGCTGCCGCCCTCTGCCAGGCACCCGCCGGGAAAGCGGATAAACCGTGGGTGCAGATTTTGCAGCGCTGCAAACAGGTCGCTGCGCAGGGTGGTATATTTCCAGCTGTCGCTGCCGTAACCGTAGCTGCCCTGGGGCACCAGGGTGACGAAATCCAGGTACAAAGTCCCCTCACCCTCCAGCTGAAATACCAAGGCGCCATCCTTGCTGGCACTGGCGGTCAGCGGTACGGTCAGCTTGTTCCAGGCGCCGCCGGTTTTGCTCAAGTCCAGCTGCACCGCCGTCTGCTTGCCATCGCCGCAGTCCAAATACACCTGTGCGGTGCCGGTAAAGCCGCCGGAGCGCACATAGCAGCTGAAATCATACACCTGGTCCGCCACAAAGCCCATATCCGCCGTGTTGGCTTTCTTTTTATCATATTTATCCGTCTTGTATTTATAAATTTCCGTAAAGCCCAAGTTCGTCAGGCTGCCCTTGCCGTCCACCGTCACCTTGGCATAGGTGGGATTGTTCTTATTTAGGGGCAGGTCGCCCTCGGTGGTCAGCTCCAACCCATCCGCCACCCAGCCGGTGGTCGGCGCAGAGGCGTACTCAAAGCTGTCGTTATTCACCAAATTGGACACCAAGCCCCCGTCGCAGGCGTAGCTGATGTCCTCGATAAACGCACCGTACAAATGATCCGAGATGGCGGTTTGCTTGGCGTCTGCCGCCACACGCAGCACTGCCACATCCGCTGCCTGCACCGGCAAGGCGGCGCCCAAAGTCAGCGCACCGGCCAGCAGTGCGCAAAAAATCCGTTTCATATATAGAACCCCCTCTATTTTATACCTTTATTATAGCATACCGCCCTGCCCCGGCGCAACTAAAAAAGGCCGTGCCTGCACACAGTGTGCAATATTTTTTGTTAAGATTTTATCGAATTTTTTAATGTACTTTGTCAGTATAGAACATATTAAGATTTTGTCTATTTTTGAAGCCGGTTGACAGCGCCGAACCCTTGCCGTATAATAAATCTATTAAAAAGGTAGGTATTCGCTATGGAACAGGCATTTTCCAGAACAGAATTACTCTTGGGCAGCAGCGCTCTGGAGCGGCTGGCCGCCTCGCGGGTGGCGGTATTCGGCATTGGCGGCGTAGGTGGCTATGTGTGCGAGGCTTTGGCCCGTACCGGCGTGGGGCACCTGGATCTGATCGACAGCGACACAGTGGCCGTGTCCAACATCAACCGCCAGATCATCGCCACCACCAAAACCGTGGGGCAGTACAAGACGGACGCTATGGAGGCTCGAATCTTAGACATCAATCCGGCGGCCAAGATCACCAAGCACAACTGCTTCTTTTTGCCGGAGACGGCGGCGGATTTTCCCTTTGACCAATACGATTATGTGGTGGACGCAGTAGACACCATGAGCGCCAAGCTGGCGCTGGTGACCCATTGCCACGCCGCCGGCGTGCCCATCATCTGCGCCATGGGCGCCGGGAATAAACTGGACCCCACCGGCTTTCAGGTGGCGGACCTGGCTAAAACGAAAATGGATCCGCTGGCCCGGGTCATGCGCCGGGAACTGAAAAAGCGGGGCATTCACCACCTAAAGGTGGTCTACTCCGAAGAACCGCCTATACCCACCGCCGGTGCCGGACAGGAGGATCCGGATCACCCCGGCCGCCGCAGCACACCCGGCAGCGTGGCCTTTGTGCCCTCCGTGATGGGCCTGATCCTAGCCGGTGAAGTAATCAAGGATCTGATTAGAGCGGAAAAATAAGTAAGCAAAAAGCCAACCGAGCAAGACGCCCGATTGGCTTTTTTCTGTTTTGGCAACACGCCATTTATGCAGGGATTGTCGGTCACTGGCACCGGCAGTCAACAAAAACCTTCACTTTCACTGCCAACAGGGTCATTTTTGGTACAGCGAAACACCCCTGAACAGATTTTCATTGCACTTTACTGCAAAGCGTGGTACAGTAGGCTTGTAAGGCGGGTGGCCGTCTTGCATATAGGCTTATCATTATACATTTTGTACTCCTATTTTCATTTTTTTACTTCCTTGTGTTTTTTCCTTTCTGCGGCTCGGGCAGCCACCTACCCGGGCAGCCCACACCCATGGCGGGTTGCCGCCCGCCATCTACTTTTTTACCTAGAAGCGCAGAGCTTCTAAAATGTTGATTGCGTCGTCCGGTGTTTTGCATTTCTTCAAGGCACCGGACACAAATTCAATCTACCTAACCCACAGGCCTAACCGAGCAGATCAAAACTGCCCGGCTTTTTTATACCTCGCATGACCAAGTACTGCAATAAGTACTGCAACGCCGGAGAAAACGTGCTGCTCCACCGGCAGAAATGCGTAATCGAGCACAGAGATATAAGGCACTCGCTGCGAAACAGTCCCCCGGACTGTTTCTGCCAAATGCTTCGCATTTGGAGCCTCGTGTCGCAAGTTCAAATCTTGCAAATAAACAAAAAAGGAAGCAGGACATTCTAAAGGATGTCCTGCTTCTTTTTGGTCGAGGTGACAAGATTATAGGCGTAAAATTTGGCTTAGCAGCGGGCTTTCTGCCATTCTGTACTGCAACAGTACTGCAACGCCGTTACTGCTGCAAGAACTGCTCAATCGCCTGCTTGATAATCTGTGCCTGTGCAATGCCATCAGCAGCGCATTTCTCACGAAAAGCGGCAGCCATTTCCTTGGGGACACGCACGGAAATAGTATCATACACCTTTTGGTTATATCTTGCTTTCACCTGGGTGGATGTTTTGGTCTTTCTTTTCGCTTCACTCATGACACAGCCTCCATACTTTACGGATCACATTGCACAAGATCACAAGCGCACAGCCGCCAATGGCCACCCGCAGCGGAATACTCATTCCGGCACTGACAGACACCACCAAAAGCACGCACAAAATGGTCATCCAAAAACTATTCTTTTCCACTTGAAAAACTCCTTTCTTTACGATATAATGAATATGCCGATCCCCGCAAGGGGGAGGGGCTTTCGCCCCTCTTTGGTGCCTACCACCATTTGATTGCCGTTATTAGGGCTGCGATTGCAGTGGCCGCCTCAATAACAAGCTGTACAATCTCAAATGCGGTAGGCTTTTTGTTTGGCTTCATATTCTCACCCCCTTTCATTGACTTAACTATACCATACTGCTTGCAGTATGTCAAGTATTTTTTGACATTTTCTGAAATATTTTTTTATTTTATCGTTTATACATAAAAAGATAAGTGCCTACAAGGGGCACTTATCTTTTCTTATTTATATCTGTGCAGCACTTTTCTGTGGAGCATTTGGGGTAAGCTGCTGGATATAGGCGTCTGCTGCCTCTGTGTACTTTTGTTCGTAGTCGGAGAATACATCACAGTAGGTGTTCAGCGTTGTTTCTATATTGGCGTGGCCAAGGCGCTTTTGCAACACCTTCGCTGGCATTCCGCTCTCAATGCAGCGGGTGGCGTATGTATGCCGCAGGCTGTGCAAGGATACAACGCCGGGTATGGACGGATCCAGCACATTGTATTTTTTTAAGATACGCTGAAATTGCAAATTCACTTGGCTGGTGGTCAGTACCTTGTGACCCTTGAAGTCGTAGAACAGCAGATCCAAGCGGTTGGGCTGCCACCGTTCCATATATTCGGATAAAATGCGGTATGGGGCGTCTGTCAGGCTCAAAAGCCGCTGCCCGGCATAGGTCTTGGTTTTTGTGCCTATAACAGCGTGGTCCGTCTGATCCTTGGTCACCGTGCGTCGCACATTCACGGTGCGGAATGTCAAATTGACATCGTGCACATCCAAGGCGTTGATCTCGCCCATACGCATTCCTGTGCTGAGCATTAACATCATCTGCTCCCAGTATCGGCAGCCACGCTCTTGGTCGTTCATGACCTGCACAAACCTGGTCTGCTCCTCTACGGTCAAAGCACGCACCTTGCGGGTGGCCTTGTTGCTCTTTGGCTTTTTCATGCCACGCATAGGATCCTTGCGGATCAGGTCGTTATCAAGAGCCGTGCGGAAGCAGCGGGCCAGCAGGGCGTAGTCCTTGGCGATTACCGAATTGGAACAGCTGGTGATCTCTATTAGGTATTGGGTTACCTGTGGTGGCCTTACGGATTGCAGCGGGCAGTCGCCTATGGAACTGGCGGCGATCCGTTTACAGCTGGCCAGCTTGCGCAGGTAGGTATTGTCCCCTATCTGGTTTAGCGCCCGGTCTGTCTCGACAAGTGATAAGATATACTGGGCAACGGTGATCTTGTCCGGCTCAATTACAGAGCCGGTGGAAAGTTCATTTTTCAAAGCGTCCAGCTTTGCCCGCACATCTGCCTGTCGCTTACCGTACACAGTTTTGCGCTTGGGCCGGCCGTTGGCGTCCACGCCTATAGTCAGCTGGGCAGCCCATAGGCCTTTGCTTTCCATCTTATAGATGGTTCCGTCACCATTCCCTCTTTTTCTTGGCATTGTACACACTTCTCCTTTGCATATAGCAGCGGGCAGCACCTAAAAAAGGGCGCAAAAATGCCCTGCTTGATTTTTTTGCAGGGCTGTGATACAATAACCAGTGTTGGGTGGGTATTGTATTACACAATCCTACTTATCGGCTCTATCCTGTTGGCGCAGGGTAGGGCTTTTTTTATTTGTTATTATGTCGGCGTCAAAAAACGATTTTATACCTGCTCGCTTTCAAGAAGCCTTACTGTCTGACGGTATTCCTCCGCTTTGGCAACGGCGGTAAAAGTGACCGTAGCATTATGGTTTTCTTTCACTACCTTTTCAACTTCAGAAAGCGAAACGCGGAAGAATTCTTTTCGGCTGTTTACAAGATTTATACGCCGATCATCAAACTGCCGGTGCAAAGCCGTCTCCAACGCCGGCGCGTCCTCAGAGAAAATCATAGCGTGAACATCAAATTCAAATGGTACGGAAGCGCTGCTGAGTTCTTTTATACGGTCCATAGGCTCTAACCGTCGTGTCATTCCAATTTTATATACATTCTCTCCAAAAGAGCCGATATTGGATATTACATAGACGAAGCCGGCGCGCGTATTCTGCTCCCGATCGAGTACATTTTTTCTGTCCTGCTCTAACAGGCCGAGTTTTGACTCCAGCTCTTTTATCTTGTCAACATAAAGCTGCTTTTCAATATCATCCGCTTTATGTAGATAAGTCATGAGTTTCTGAATTTCATTTTTGAACTGCCGTTCTTCCTTATCGAGCTTTGCTTTTTCGCGTTCAATTTCGCGGCGCACTTTTTCTTCTTCGAGCATTTGCTCTCGGATCGCGCGTTGTTCTTCCTTTTCGCGCTCTGCCATCACCTGATTGCCGTACATACAGTTGAGCTGTTCCAGTTTAATCTCCAGCAGCGGGCGGTTGAGTTCCACTCCGTCCGGTGCAAAAATTCTGTTAAGCATCTCAAAGGACTTGATGATTTTAGAGCGCGCACCGTCAATGTTCCGAGTAGTAACATTCTTAATAATAGCCGCCGCTTCCGAATTAAAGCAACGCAGGATCTGTTTCACATTTGCATTTATAACAGACTTTGGCGCGTCAGAATGTACAGAGACGGCATTATTTGAGGAAATGCATTCCTTTTCATTAAGTTGTGCAAGAGCAAATTTGTCTTTATATTCTGCAGACGATATATCATAGTCTACCGGGACGGAAGAAGAAACGGCAATCGCTTCTTGCTGTGCCACTTCAATTTCAGCTTTAAGATTGTGGATTTCGATATTCAACTGAGAAATGCATTTCCGTTTTTGCGTCAGTTCACGCTCAACAGCTTGAATTTTTTGAGTACAACTGTCCTCTGTTTCTTTTCGCATTTTTTCCGTAGCCGCTTTGGCGTCCTGCACGCGTTGATCTGCATTGGCATTCGTAAACGCCGCGTATTCGTCGGCATTTTTAATTATTTTTAGGCTTGAAAATGATTTCTGCAAAATATAATAGTACAGCACGAGAAACGCTACATCAGCCAAAGCAAACAGCGGTACTCCTACTGTAGCCAAGATAGAAATCGCAATAATAAACGGATATGCATACAAAAGGATTTTATATTCTTTTTTCATTTCTTTTTTCCTCTTATTAAGTTATTACATCTATAATCACGGCGTGCCGTGAATTATGACATTCCACATTCAAAGTAGAATTCAATGGCCTTGTGTATATAGTTCTCGGTCACATTGAAATACTCGGCCAACTCGTAAGGCTCCAGCCCCTGGCGCAGCTGCGCCTCCAACTCGGCCTTGGGGATCAACTTTTTTACCGCCCACTTGTCTGCCCGGCGTTCGTGCTTACTGCGCCGGTCAAGCGGTGCGTATAGGTTGTAAAACGACCCGGTTATGCAGTGCCCGGCTTCGTGGGCCAGGCGGCAGCGGGCCTCTGCGGTGCTTTCCAGGCTCTGCTCGTCAAGTGCTATGTAATAATCATCGCCGATATTGACAGACGCAGACTTGGCAGCGGGCATACTGCCCAGATATACCTCTATGTTGTTGCGCTCGATCTCATCGAACAGGGACTCAGTTGTTGTCATTCTCTCTCTTTCTCTTATCCTTTATAAACTCAACAAATCCTTTAACTTCGTTCCACATCTCATCGGTGACTTCACCGTCACCACCAAATAGTGCCACCTTGGCGATCTCCTCCGGACTTTGTTGGTCCGGGGGATTTTTTATGTCCGTTTTTCCCAAAAGGTAGTCGGTAGAGACGCCAAAGTAGTCCGCTATTCTTTGAAGCACATCATTCTTGGGTATCACATTCTCATTATTCCGCCAATAGGAAATGGTGGTCTTTGATATACCAATCTCACGCCCTGCAGCAGTGGTGGACAAACCTTTTTCTGCTGAAAGTTCCGAAAACCGTGAAAAAAACATACAAAAACTCCTCTGTTACTTTGTGCAGATTTCACAAAAGTACGAATATTCGTATCATTTCCCTTGACAAATCCCGATTTTCGTAGTATTGTATGGGCGTAGTCCGAATTTTCGTACCGCTGCATATGTTGTTGTGTAGCAACTACAATATAGCACACCAGTACGAAAAATACAACTCATTTTTAAAAAAAGTTCGAAAAGAGGTGAAAATAATGGAAAAGTGGATAGGACAGGCAATAGCGCTTATGCACATGCATGGCATTTCACAGGTTGAGCTTGGGCAAAAGATGGGACTGACAAACAAATACATCTCGCTTATTTTATTGGGCAAGCGCAAACCGCCACAGGCAAAAGAGCGGATCCTCGGCGCAATCAACGAGATCATCGCCGAGCGCAACAACTAAATACACGGCCAGCCTTTAGATAAGCAGCAGGCAGTTAAAGCGAGGTGAATAAAAGTGATTGTTGTATTGGTTCTTGCCGCCTTTGCGGTGCTCGGCGCTCTTATGGAGCATTGGAAGCTGCGTGCGGTTCTGTACTATTTGACTGATAAGAACATCCAATTCACCGAAGAGGATATGGAGAAGTGCCTGCGCCAGGTGCTGGAACACCAATTCAAACGGTAGGTGGATTAAGCAACATTGATGATAAGACACTGGTTGCGACGGATGAGAGAACATTCAGAGAAGCAGAGGCAAATTTGGAAGCAATTTTCTTTGTTTTTCTCCATACATTGTCATCTCGGATGTTATCCAGCAGATCGTGACCTGGCATGAGGATGGATTCCACAAAATATGTTGGTGTGGTGCATAGATCTGCAACCGAGACGGCCTTTATGTATCCGGCCTCTGACAGCAAGCTGATTGTATACAAGATTTCTTCAGAAGTGTATGGGTCTATTTGAATTGTAGAGGCGTCTAAGTGGTCGTTGTAACCGAGATGTTCTTCAAGGTAGATCAGTACCTCTCTTACACAGTCTTTGTTTAATTTCATCTGATTTTGTCCTTTCGTCATAATAACATCATTATAGCAACAATTCACAACCAATGCCAGCCTTTTGGGCGGCGGCAGAGATACGCAGGCAGCGGGACCTTTTTTCATTTCTTCTCTTTCTTCTTTTCTTTTTTGTCAAATTTACCCATTATATTCCTGCTTCCGGTGCCCGCACCACCCAACATCACATTTATCGCCAACGGCACTTCTGCCGTGCAGCGGGCAGCTTGCGGCTCTGCCGCTTGCCCAAAGGGCTGGCCTAATCAAGAAAGGAGAAATAATAATGAAAGTACCCATCAACAAGGACAGTCCCTTGGCAATGGACGACTTTGACGCCGCCGTACAGCAGCGTATGGAGCGCCTGCAAAGTTATATTGACCTGATCCGCACCGCCGAAGCTGTAGAGGAAGAGGTCAAGGCCAAGGGCACAAAGCTGTATCTTGGTCCGGAAGATGTGGCGGCATACCTGAATTGCAGCATTCCGACCGCCAGGCAGTATATGCACCGTCCGGGCTTCCCTCTCATTCAGCTGGGAGAGAACGGCACCAAGTTGGCTGTGTTTGCCCCGGCATTCCACGCGTACAACGCCGGAAAATACTAAATTGCAGTCAACTGCAAAGAAAGGACAAACCAATGACGAAACGAGAAAAGGCAGGCGTGGTCCTGGTGATTACCGGCTTTTTGCTGGTGCTGCTTGGCTGCTGCCTGGTGGCGGACAACCCCTATTGGTGGGTGTCTGTGGCAAGCAGCGGAACCGGATGTGGGCTGATCGCCCTGGCAGTGTTCGTGCTGCCCAAGGACGAGGACGAGCCGCAGCAGGATAAACGGCTGGTGATTGAGGACGAAAACCACAAGGTGGTGCTGGTAGCACCGCTGACAGACTTTGAATTGGCGTATCTGCACGCCATTCAACTTGGAAAGGATGATGAAAATGGAAGATTACATTGATTTGGTAATTGCTAAACTGGACGAGGACCACATTGTCCTGCGGGCGCCGTGGAATACCGTTAGAGCCGGCGATACCGTGTATGTGCGTGGCGACGGCAACTACGAGGCGCTGGAAGTCATCGCAGAGCGGAAAACCAAGGCTCTGATGGAATTGCCGAAAGTGACAGCCATTATGCTGCCGCTGGAGTATGGCGACGAACAAAGCGGCGGGCAAAAAGAAAAAGCCGACTGAGCGACCAGTCGACTTGAACACAGGCGGCGAAAAGAAAGTAAAACGCCTGCGCTAATTACATTATATATCAAGGACCGCAGAGAAGTCAAGGACAAGCCGTGCGGCAAGGGCGAAAAAAGGGGTCTGTGCTCCTTTTTTGCTCCTCGTTCAAAGTATTATTTTTAGGCGCAAAACCCCAACGGCAAAAATATATATCGCTTGGCATTCTTCAGCGGGTTCAGGCGCAGGCAGGAGACCGGCGGCAACAGGGTGTGCACCCGCGCCGCATAATGAGGAGCTGTGCTCTGTGGGAATGTGGAACACGCCGGTGAACCGGTGGGAAACTTGCTTTTCCACCCGGGAGCCGATCAGCGTTTTCCAGCATTTCCATAGAGTGCCGGTCCGTCCAGAAAGGAGCAAACCAAAATGCCATGGGTGCAAAAGACCGTCCATGCGGGAAGATGTATCTATATCCAGCGCCACTACTCCTCGCGCTATGGCAGCAAACACAAATGCACCAGAGGGAGCAACTACGGCAAAACAAGTGAGGCCCAGGCCATTGTAAACAATCGCCAGGCGTGCCTACAGCAAGAGATGATTTTTAACGCCAATTTTGGTCCAGGTGATCTGACCGCTACCTTTACATTCCGTAAGGCGGACAGACCCAAGAATCTGCAAGAGATCAAGAAACTGTGGGCGGCATATATGGCCAAACTGCGATATGCCTACAAAAAGGCAGGTGTGGAGTTCAAATGGATGAGGGCCATTGAGACCCCGGACAAGAACCCGCATATCCACATGGCGCTGTCCGGCATCGACATAGCCAAGCTGCCTCGGTGGCCGTATGGGCGGGTGGACTTTGTGCCGGTTGATGACAGAGACCACCACACCTACGGTGGGTACCTGCGTGAGGAAACACATATCAAGCAAGGGCACAAAGGTAAGTACACCACGGCCAAAGCAAAGGTATGCTACAGCCGCAGTCGCAACCTGACCGTACCGGAGCCGGAGTACAAAATCATTTATAATGACCACTGGGCGGACGAGCCAAAGGCACCAAAGGGCTATTATGTTGTCCGGGACACCCTGAACAACTGGGAGGACGAAGTCACCGGGTTCAAGTACCAGTCCTATGTGCTTTGCCCGATCTCAAAGAACCAACCGCACCGGCGGTGTTAGGAGGGCGACAATGACATACATACAGCAATGGGAACAAATGCGGGACAAGGTGCGAAACTTGGAACAGGAACGCCAAACCCAGCTGATCTTGGCACCGCACAACGCCTACGGCTTCAAGCTAAACATCAACCACCCGCTGATCCGGCCAAAGTGGGACGCCTTTAAGAGCACCAAGGGCCTGGGCCAGTATGGCATGACGGACGATCTGCGCCGGGAATTTGAGGAGGCAGTGCTGGCCAGTAAGTACATGCAAAAGTGCATGGAGCAGGAACAAAGGAAGATTGGCGCCGTCGAGCACCAATTCATCCGTATGGCCTACTCCGTAGAGAAACAGGCAGCGGGCTAATGGGTACCCAAGAACACTGGACTGCTGCCCAGTACCAGGAGTATCTCCGGCAGCGGGCAAAGGGAAACAACAAATACCACGCCGTAAAGGTAGAGGTGGACGGCACAGTATATGCCAGCCAAAGCGAAAGCAGGCGCGCCAAAGAGCTGCACCTACTGGAGCGGCACGGGCTGGTGCGCAATCTGCGCGAGCAGGTGCCGTATGAGCTTATTCCTGCCGGCGTTGGCAAATACCGTAAAGAGCGCTCAGTGGTGTACAAGGCGGATTTCGTTTATGAAGTATGCCAGCCGGACGGCACCTGGAAATGGGTGGTAGAGGACACCAAGGGCGCCAAAACAAAGGAATACATCATCAAAAGAAAGCTGATGCTGTACATTCACGGCATCAGCATAAAGGAGACGGAAAAATGAATTTCAAAAAATTGCTATCCATTTGCAAACGAAGCAAGGCCTATTTTCTATATGACCTGCCTGACGGCGAGCAAATGCTCAGTAATGGCAGCTGCGGTTACATCCTGTACGGCCACCCTGAATACACGCCGGAGACGCTGCGCATGGTCGCTGACTTGGCAGAGGATGACAGCGTGATCATGACAAGAATGCCAAAAGCGGATCTGCCGCTGGCAGACCAATGCCCCAATGAAGAATATGCCGCCCCGCTGGACACCTGCATTGTAGCCGCAGGCGCTGTATGGCAACCGCTGGTCGTAGGTGCGGGTATGGCGTTCATTAACCGCAGAGCGTTACAACCTATCGAAAAGGAAGAAGAGGGGTACGATCTGTACCGGCGCGGGAACATGGTGGTCGTTAAGTCCGGCCTGATCGTGCAGGGCGTGATCAGCACAATGGATCTGTCCAAAGCAGAAGCTGTATGCCGGGATCTGATTAACCTGGGTACGGTGGCCGGTATGGCCTTTGAGGAGCGCAACAATGAAGAATGAGAACGAAAAAACTACTATTGCAATCTTGGCCACGATATGCCGAGATATGTGTATCTACGGCTCAATCAATAACAGGTGCGGCCTGGGCAAGCCGGAACTGGACGAGCACTGCCAGCGTTGCGCGCTGGCGCAGATCAAGGAGGTAACGCTGAAATGACCGAGAAAATCCAAAAAGCCATTGATAAGATCGACCAGGAGGCGGAGAAAATGGGCAGCGCAACCGTGCGCCTGCTTTGCTCACACATTATAGACCACTGCCTGGTCAATGATGAAAACGCGGACAAGGTATTGGCTGAGGGCAAGAGCCTGAAAGGCTGCTGGGATCACATCACCAGCAACGCCAGGAAACAAGCAGCGGGCAACTGCGCAGCCGTTCCGGACGACACCGTATACGAATGGGCAGCGGGCTATTACGGCTTTACCGCCGAAGAGACCAAGGCGGAGATCATCGACCTGCTGGATCTGCTGTGAGGTGTCGGTATGGGAAAGAAACTGAACACGCTTACGCAGGAACAGGCTCGGAAGATTTGGAGCGGCCGCCCGAAACTGCCAGAGAAAAAGATACTGACATTTGCACACAAGCAGGTGTTCGTCAATGAGCAGTACTTTTTCAAACACAAAGAATGCGGTCACAGGCATGGCTACTGTACAGCCTGTGGCAAGGATGTGCAGATCGACATTGAGAATATGCGGCTATGGACGGACAAGCACGCCGCCTGCCGCTCTGCACGGCATAACGACACCGTATGCTGCCCCGCCTGCGGGCACGAAGTTCAAGTCAAAGACGCCGGGCGTGGCCGTAGTCAGTTGATAAACACGGCAGTGGTGGCGGTAACACAGCGAACACGGAACGGCGGTATATTGCTTTCTTTCGTTCGAGTGTATGAGGATTATACGCGCGACTATAAAGCCGCGCCGGAAATGGGCACACTGCTGTACGCTGCATACTTCAATCTCGGCCAGCACTTTGTAGCCGAACAAACATACTGCGGAGGGCTGTACATAAGCGTAAAGCAAAAGCCAACACGCCGACTGCCGTGTACGGTGGAGCCGGTTAAGCTGGATCACAACAACTGGAAATGTACAGAGGGAGAGGGAGCAAAGCTGCTGGGCTTTGAAGAGGCGTTGGAAAAAAGTAACCTACGCTATCTGCCATGGGAGACATACCACGAATGTGCGCAGCAACTGCACCGTAGCGCTATAGCCAACTACCCGGTCAACCTGCTTGGGTTACTGTATCAATACAGCCGCCATCCGGTGCTGACAGAGCGCCTGATCAAAGAGGGCAACAGCGACTTGGTAGCCGAACAAGTGGAGTGGAACTGCACAACCGGTATGGACTACAAGCAAGTGGTGCCTTACAAGGCAATGCGACTGACCAAGCCGGAGTACCGCATGATAAAAGCAAAATACAAGATTTGCTGTTCAACACTCAGAGCAACAGCGGCGCTGAAAAAATACGGCTGTAAAATGTCAGATGAAAATGTCCGCTTTTTTCTTGCCTTTCAGTACAGCTATGAACAGAGGAAATGCTACAAGGCGTTGGATTTTTTACGGCAATACCTATCGCCGCAAAAGGCGGTAAACTGGGTAAACCGGTAGGCAGCGGGAGGATATGGAACGCCAACAAATGTGCTATCAGATTACAGCGACTATCTGGATCAGTGCAGGCGGTTGGGTCTGAATGTTAGCCACAAAGAGGTAGCCGTTCCACAGGACTTGCGAGACCTGCACCGCCAGTATTCCGAAGAATTGACACGACAAGCTAATGAAAAGAAAGCAAAAAAGCAAGCCGAGCGGGCAAAGAAGTTAGCTAAGGATCTGCCAAAGCTGAAACGCAAATATACATACGCCTGCAGCGGGCTGTTCATTCGGCCGGCCGAGGGACCGGAGGATCTGCTAAAAGAGGGCTGTGCCCAGCACAACTGCGTGTACTCCTGTTACACGGAAAAATACCTGGACAGAAAGACGGATATACTTTTCGTCCGCAAGCAGTCGGACCCGGATCAGTCCTATGTGACCGTAGAATTTAAGAACGGAGCCGTTATTCAATGCAGAGCGGATCACAACCGACCTGCACCGCCGGATGTGCAGGAGTTTATGCAAGCCTGGCTTGCCTACCTAAAGTCGAACAGAAAAACGAAAGCAGTCAGTTAAGGAGGACTTATGGATAACCAAATCACCACAATGCAAGAAGTAACGCCCACAACCCAGAAAGCCTACGACACCCACGCGAGGATCCTGGCCAACGGTCAGGTAATGGCCAGAGCACTGGTAGATGTGTGCCACGATCTTAAGACAATGCGGGATGAGGGCCTATACACGGAGCTGGGCTATGACACATTCGAGGAGTACGCCGAGCAAGCCTGCGGCATTAAGCAGCGGCAAGCCTATTCCTACATATCAGCCTATGAAAAGCTGGGCCAGAAGTATATGGCCGACCACGCCGACCTGGGGATCACCAAGCTGGAGTTGATCTCTCAAATCAGCAGTTATGAGCGTGAGGAATTCCTGGAGGATGTGGACGCAGAAAGCGCTACGGTCCGGGAGCTGAAAGCAGAGGTTGAACGCTACAAGAAGCAGACGGAACAGCTGACCTTCGATCTTGGCCAGGCACAAAGCGAATTAAGCGAAGCACCGGAGCCGGTGGACACGGACGCACTCCGTTCTTCCATTGAGCAGGAAGTAAAAGCCAAGTACAGCGCCCAGCTGGAAGAATTGCAGCAGCGGGCCGACGCAGCGCCGGACCCGGAGGTGATACGAAAGGAAGCGGAAAAGGAAGCCGCCAAGGAATACAAAGCCAAGCTGGCAACGGCAAAGGCAGACGCCGAGAAGAAAGCCAAAGCCGCTGTAGAAAAGCTGGAGCAGGAAAAGGCAGACCTGGAACGGCAGTTGGACAGCAGTGCCACCAAACTGGACGCCGCTGTTCGGCAAGCCAAGGCAGCGGGCGCAGACACGGATGTAGCCGCATGCCGGATGTACTTCACCGAGCTGCAACAAACCGCCGCAAAGGTACAGGAACTGATCGGCAAGATCAATGCCAAGGACCCGGCCACAGGAGCCAAACTCTCCGCCGCCGTTATTCAAGTTTTGCAGTCGACTGCACGGAATTTGGAGGTGAAACAATGACCTGCGAACAATGTTACCACTGCGATGTGTGTTGGCAGCGCATGACCATTTACGGCCAATACGCCCTAATGGGAATGAGCCATGACAACATGGAAGAGTGGTGCACCAAATGTAAGCCAAAAACACAGATCATAGAACTGTCAACGCAAATTCCACAGTCGCTTCATGATGAACTGGCAAGGTACTGTACGGAAATAGCATACGATGAGGAGCGACAAGCATGAAAACGATTAGAAAGCACCTGTGGAATAAGAAAAGAACAGAAACGCTCAAGGTGGCAGACCTGCAAGGCTACCTTGCCCAGTTTGAGCCGTCCGCAGAAGTTCAGCTCGGTGTTGTTCAAACGCGAGGTGCCACATTGCGGCACCTGCCCGATTTGGGTAAACTTAAAATCTGCGCTAATTGATGTTCAGGAGGCGGAAGAATGACAATACAAAAAGCAATGGACAATATTGAAGAAATTTTGTGTAGTGCGGTACGCTCTGACAATAGTATAGCTTATCAGCTTGATACAGATGATTGTGATTGGATAGAAATGGCAAAATCTGCTCTTGAAAAGCAGATACCTAAAAAGCCTTTCACAGAAACGGTAAATCGTGGTATATCAGCATCAGGCGAATATGACATTGATTTTAATTATCTTTGTCCAAATTGCAAGACTGTTGTTGGTGACTATGAAACCGATGATGCTTTTTATAAATTTTGCCCCGAATGTGGACAGGCTTTAGGTTGGAATGATTTGAAAGGAGAAACAAAATGAAGAAAGCAATGTTGAGCCAGCCGATGGCTGGAAAGAGTGTGGTGGAGATTATCGCTACAAGAGAGAAAGCAATCCAAGCATTGAACGAAAGAGGATATGAGGTCGTGAACACGCTGTTTACTGATGAGTGGTACAGCGATAAGGCAATGGAAGAAAGAGGTGTGGTCAATAGCCCACTGTGTTTCCTTGCCAAGTCGCTGGAGAATATGAGCAAGTGTCACGCTGCTTACTTCTGTCGTGGCTGGAAGCAAGCCAGAGGCTGCCGTGTTGAACATTTAGCAGCGGTGTTATACGGATTGGAGATTATCCACGAGGAGGATGAATAATGAACATTCAACTGGACAAGCAGGCGATAATGCCTGTGCGAGCACACGACACGGACGCAGGGCTCGACCTGCTGTCTCTGGTGGACACCGTTGTACCGGCACACGGTACGGTGACCATTGACACCGGCGTACACATTGAGCTGCCGCTGAACACAGCAGGCTTTCTCAAATCAAAAAGCGGGTTGAATGTGAAGTATGGAATTACCAGCGAGGGCGTGATTGATGTGGGCTACACCGGAAGTATTGCCGTCAAGCTGTACAACCACAGCGGTATGGATTATTCTGTACGCCGTGGGGACAAAATCAGCCAGCTGGTGGTGGTCAAGATCGACACTCCGGAGTTGGTACTGGTGGACAAGTTGACGGACACCGAACGCGGAAATGGCGGGTTCGGGAGTACGGGAAGATGAGCAGGATGTGTACAGCAGCACAAATCATTCTTGTGGCCGGGGCGGTCATTGTTGCATTTTTCGGCGTGATCGGCTTTGGTCCGAACTTTAAGAAATGAGCAGAATAAAAAGCAGGAGGAAAAATGACGAACAACGAAAAGAAGGAATGGCTGCAACGCTATCGGGAGTGCTGGGCGGAGGTTGAGATTACACAACAGGAGATCGAAGAACTGAACAGCCGGGCGCAAAAGATCACGGCTTCCCTCTCTCCCACGCCGGGAGGCGGGCAGCGGGCAGATTTTACCTTGACGGTAGATCGCATTATAGAACTGAAAGAGAAGCTGGACCAACAAGTCCGGCTTGCTCTGTTGCAGCGGGCAGAAATTGAGACTGCTATTGAGCAGGTGCGCAGTCCGTTGCACCGGCGTGTGTTGCGTCGGCGGTATTTGAACGGTGACACTTTTGAGAAGATCGCGGTGGACGAAGATATTACATACAATCACCTGGTCTCTCGCATTCACCCGCAGTCCCTGGATATGCTGGAATGTGAAAAATGAAAAAACCACTATGCAATGCATGTTGATGTTATAGTATGCAGGTTACCGTCTGTGTTATAGTATAAACTGCCAAACAGATTGAAAGAGCGCTCCAAACGGTGCGCTCTTTGGCTTTTGCTTTTGTGCTTTTCCTTTCTTAAATGCGGTTACTACGAGGCCCATTTTCAGATGTGCTATAATTATGGTGAGCAGAAAGGGGGGAAAACAAATACATGTGTAAACGCTCTAAAAAACCTTTAGGCAAGCAGCAGAAGAAGAAGAAACGGAAAAATCGTAAAGTTCGAGAGTATGAAAAGATCAAGATGGAACTGACTAACCTTTCTCCGGCGGAACGCCGACGCGAACGCATTTTAGCAGAGGCCGAAGAGAAAACCGCGATAAACACTACTCCTTTGACGATTTCTGTAATATCGATGATATTTTCGTGGTTTGCAGTCTTTCAAAGTAAGATTTACGAAATCCTCAAAGATTGGTTTCAAACATTGCTCGAAGAATATTCAAATCATGCTGAAATAATTCAAAAGATACAACAGAAGATGAGTGACATTCAGAATAGTCATATTGAGATATTCGGCGTGGTTGTAGTTGCTTCAGCAATAGCAATAACAATTATACGGGTTCATCAGTTGCGTCTCGAGAAAGCAGCCCGCAAAAATAGAATTCGGCTCGAAATACTGGATGAATTTTTTCCAAATAGCAAACAGAAAAAATAACAGCATATAATCCGTAATTATTACAAAGGAGGTGAGCAGCATGGGTAAAGAGACCTTAACACCTAAACAAAGGCTGTTTTGTTATGAATACGTGCTCGACCATAACGGAAAACGGTCTTACCAGGCTGCTTACCCGAATTGTAAGGCGCCTGGGAGCGCAGAAAGCCAAGCAAGCCGATTGCTAAGAAATGATAAGGTAAAAAAATATATCGCTGAGCTGGAAAAGCGAAAGCTGGACAAGTTGGATTTTACCGCAACGGATGTGCTGAACGCACTGTGCTCCATCGGGTTTGCAGAGACGGCAAAGCCGCCGAATACCTCTGATCGGGTGAAAGCCCTGGCAGAGCTTCTGCGTCACTTTGAATTGGCCCGAGGGCATGAGGATGAGCAGACAGACGATGGCTTCTTGGAAGCCTTGGAGCAGAAAGCGGGTGAACAGGCATGGGAAGAATAAGCACCTTTCATTTTCAGCCATTCTCCGCCAAGCAGCTCCAGGTGCTCACCTGGTGGTGCAAAACATCACCTGTGAGCGACAAAAACGGAATAATTGCAGACGGCGCTATACGATCCGGTAAGACGGTAAGTATGGCGCTTAGCTATATTCTGTGGGCCATGAGTACCTACAGCGGCATGAATTTTGCCATGTGCGGTAAGACGATCAGCTCCTTTCGCCGGAATGTGCTTTCTTTTCTGCCTGCAATGCTGCAAAGTCGTGGGTATCAGGTGAAATACAGCCGCAGCGACAATGTGCTTGTGGTAACACGGGGTAATACGGAAAACGCATTTTACATCTTCGGGGGCAAGGACGAAAGCAGCCAGGATCTGATCCAGGGTATGACTTTGGCCGGTGTGTTCTTTGACGAGGTGGCTTTAATGCCCCAGTCCTTTGTACAGCAGGCCACCGCCCGGTGCTCTGTCAGTGGTGCAAAATTCTGGTTCAACTGCAACCCGGATAACCCACACCACTGGTTTTATGAAGAATGGATCCTGCCGGAGAAGCGGCAAGAAAAGCGAATACTCTACCTTCACTTTACGATGGACGATAACTTGTCCTTGACAGAGGAGGTCAAAGCCCGGTACAGAACGATGTATGCGGGCGTTTTTTATACTCGGTATATCCTGGGCGAATGGAAAGTGGCAGAAGGCCTGATCTACGATATGTTTGACGAAAGTCGGCACTGTATTCCGCTGCCGCCGGATAACGAACTGCAAGGTTCTGCCTATATCAGTGTGGATTACGGTACGCTAAACCCTACGGTGTTCCTGATGTGGCGCAAATACCATGGCAAATGGCTATGCACCAAGGAGTATTACTATTCCGGGCGAGAGAACCATAAACAAAGGACGGACGCAGAGTATGCGGACGAGATGATGGCCTTTATCGGCGATACGCCGTATACCTGCGTGGTGGTTGACCCTTCGGCGGCCTCTTTCATTACAGAACTGCAAAGGCGGGGGCTCAAGGTATTAAAGGCGGATAACGCGGTGCTGGATGGAATCCGTACCGTATGTACGCTATTGCAGCGGGCGGAGCTGCTGTTCAGCAAGGACTGCACCCGTACCATTGCGGAATTTTACGCCTACCGTTGGTATGACAAAGCGGCTCAGGCAGGCCGGGACGAGCCGGTCAAACAGGACGACCACGCTATGGACGCTATGCGTTACTTTGTAAGCACGGCGCTGGGGCGGATCGTAACAAGGAGGAAATAGGATGATACTTTACATGAACCGGCGGGATGTGCCGAACCTGGACCGGGGCGAGTTGCCTTCTGCGGTGATCGATTATGTGATCGGTAAAGCAAATAAATATGAAAGACGGTGTCGCGCCCTATATGGTCGGTATATCGGTGTTCCACAGCTTCACCGTGGAGATGAAGAGGATGATGTGCGGGCGGAGGCCAACTATGCCAAGTATATCGTAGATATTATTCGCGGCTACTTCCTAAGTGAGCCGGTAAAGTACGATTGCAACGACCGGGACAAGAAAGACAGTCAGGCGCAGCTTTCCCTGGTGTCTACGGTTGAGGCCAAGCTGGATCGGCAAAACGGCACCCTGGTTCGCCACAACGCTGTGGATGAGGACAAAGACGGTCTTTGCGATTTGTGCGGAAAGAAGATTGACATTTCCGCCGTTATGGCGGCCTACCATAGTCAGAATATTGCTACCGTAGATCAACGAAACGGAAAGGCCATGGGTATATATGGCGAAAGCTGTGAGCTGCTATATGCCAGCACAGAGGAACAGCCACGCCCGCGATCCGCAGTGTATGCGCCGGATCAGATCGTGCTGGTGCAAGATGATACTGTAGAGCACAAGGATCTGTTTGCGCTGTGGTTTGAGCAGCGGGAACGCACAGATCGCAGCCGGTACTATGCGGTAACAGTCTATACGGCTACCCAGTATCAGCAGTACGAAAGCACCTCGCTGGATAAAGAAAATTATGTGTACAACCCGGTGGGTGCACCGGTGCCACACTTCTTTGATGAGGTGCCGGTGGTGTGTTATGAGAACAACGAGGAGAGACAAGGCGACTTTGAGCAGGTGGCCAACCTGATAGACGCCCGCAATGAGCTGCTGTCCGATCGTCTGACAGACAAGCGCAAGTTTGTCAATTCTATTTTAGCTGCTTATGGTGCGGTATTGCCGCCGGAGACGATGGCAGCCGCAAAGCAGGATCACTTTGTAGATGGTATTCCACAGGACGCCCGGTTGGAATATGTGCAAAAGACCTTTGATGAGAACGCATTAAAGGTGCTGGACGATACCTTGGTATCGGATATTCACAAGATGACCCTAACCCCGGATATGACAGACCAGGCCTTTGCCGGTAATGCCAGCGGCGTGGCGTTAAAGCTCAAGCTGCTTGCCCTGCACCTGCTGGTAAAAAGCAAGATGAGCGCCATGGAGGCGGGGCTGAAAAAGCGCTGGACCTTATACAACAACTGGCTGGCCCATAACGGTATAGACCCGGTGTCCGTAGATGATGTGGATATGGTGTTTACTGTGGCGCTGCCCATTGATGAGGCGCAGATTGTCTCTATGGTGTGCACCTTGAAGAATGCCGGACTGGTTGACGATCAGACGCTGCTGTCCCTGCTATGGTTTGTTAAGGACCCGGCGGAAGCCGTGGAGAACATGAAACAGCAAAAGCAGGAGAACCAGCAGCAGTATATGGACAGCTTTGCCCCAAAGACTGAGGACAAGGACGAGGACGAAGAGAAAGACACGGCAGGCCGGCAGAAAGACGAAGAAAAGGACGCTTAATCTATGAAGGCAGCAGAGTATTGGAAAAGGCGAACGGTTGACCTGGAGCACCTGCTGCAAGCGCGCACCACCGCTACGATGGTGGAGGTCAACCGTATGTATGCCCAGGGTGTGGATCAGATCAACGCACAAATTGAGCGTATTCTCCGCCGGTATGTAAAGAACGGCCAAATCAGCCAAGCCTATGCCTTGCAGCTGCTCAGCGCAGGACAAACCGCACAGGAGCGGGAGCGGCTGCTGGAACAGCTGCAGCAGACCAAGGAGCCACAGGCACGGCGGGAGTTGATCACTATGCTGGACGCACCGGCCTATGCGGACCGTATCAGCCGTTTGCAGGCTTTACAGAACGCTATTCGTGCGGAAGCCGTAGCCATGGGCGTGCGGGAGGAACGGCTGGCGAAAGCGCGACTGACAGATACACTCAAACAAGCATACTACCGCACTATATTTAACGACCAAAAGCGTAATGGTCTATATGACTTTCGCTTGATCAGTGACCGCCGTGTGCAGGCTGCGCTTACCCATAAGTGGAGCGGGAAGAATTATTCTGACCGTGTGTGGAAGAATAACGCCGCCTTTTGCAAGCGCTTGCAGCGCACGATCGAGGTGGGTTGTATGACGGGTATGACCCTGCACGATATGGAGGAGCGGCTGCTGGAGGACTGCATAGGTGCAGACAGCGACAGCGGGCAACGCTATTGTGCCAGCCGCCTGATCCGTACAGAGGTTAATCACTTCTCCAATCAGGGCTTTTTAGAGGGCTATAAAGCAGCGGGCATTATCCGGTATCGGTTTATGGCCACTCTGGATTTGCGCACCTCCGCCATCTGCCGTCAGCTGGATGGCAAGACCTTTTTGGTGGAAGAGGCAAAAGCAGGCGAGAACCTGCCGCCTATGCACCCTTTTTGCCGTAGTATTACTGTGCCGGTGGTGAGTAACCGCCCCGGCACCCGCTGGGCCAGGGATCCGGTAACTGGCAAGTCTATGACTGTACCGGCGGATATGACTTACGCCCAGTGGTATGAGAAGTATGTGGAGAAAAACGGCGGCGTTATTCGGGGCGCAAACGGCGTAGATAAACCGGCGGTAGAGGAACAGGCGGAAGCTGTATATCTTGGCCAAATCAATCCGCAGTCTGAGCAGGAACGCAATGCCTATGTGGATCGGTTTATTACACAGTACGAGCGTGCCGACGAGGAGCACATGCTGGTTATTGACCGCACTGGCAAAGTGTATTCTGTTACCAGTCACCAGGCGGATTATATCGACTTAACCGGCGTTGACATTTCCATGAAAGGCAGTTACAATATACATAATCACCCGGCGGATCAAACGCAGTTTTCATTCAGCGATGACGCAGATATTCCAAACATGATTGCCGACGGCACCGGCGTGATGGAAGCCTTTGACCATAAATACCGCTACCGTTTGGAGCAGATGGACGGTGTGACGCTGGAAGAGTGGGAAGAGGCAAAAGAACAGGCGAAAGACGAAGTAACCCATGTGATGGACGCTCGTGGCCTAAGTTTTTCTGAATATGAAGAAAATGCCAAACACATACTAATAGAAGGAGCTTGCCGTGTTTTAGGAAAAGGAGTGTACACCCGATGGAAAAGATAGATCTTGAACGGTCGAAAAAAGAGGAGCTTTCAGCTCTCGGCAAGTATTATTCGCAGCGTAGTGAAGCAATTCTCAAGGAGTGGAGAAACACATTCCCGGAAGGAAGCCGTTATAGACACTGCAACACGCCGGAAATGAAAGCTTTAGAAGCCGAACTGAAACGCCGATATTTTGAGATACAAGAGAAGTATAAGACGCTCCGAGAGAAACAAGAAAAGCAATAAATAACCCAAAGTGAGCAGAGCTGCTATGCAGCCCTGCTCTTTTTATACCCATTTACAGGCAATGCCTGTGGGAATATATCATTTAACGAACCGGCAGCGTACGGTTTGGGAAAGGAGTCAGCAATGACAAAACAGTATGCCGAGATGGAAAACAGCAGAGAACAGAGCCGGGTGTGCGCACGCCTGCCGCTGAACCTCCAGCTGTTTGCCGAAGATACCGGCGAAAATGGAGCAGACACCAACGCAGAGGGGGCAGCGGGCGACACCGACGCCAACTCCGATGGGGGCAACACCACTCCGACTTTTGACGAACTGCTGAAAGACAAAAAATTCCAAAGTGAATTTGACAGCAGGGTCAGCAAGGCGCTTGCCACGGCCAGAGCCAAGTGGGAAGAAAGCGCCAAAGAGCAGGCGGACGAAGCCAAAAAACTATCCAGTATGAACAAAGAGGAGCGAGAGCGGTATAACCTGGCCAAGGATCGCCAGGCATTTGAACAGGAAAAGGCAGCCTTTGCCAAGAAGCAGCTGGAAACGGCTGTTGCGGCTGAGCTGCTCCAGCGTAAGCTGCCTGTGCAGTTTGCCGCAATCCTGACCGGGAATGACGCCACTGCCTCGCAAAAGAACCTGGAGATTTTTGACGCCGCATTTCAAGAGGCAGTACAGGCCGCCACAACCGCCAACCTGCGGGGCAAGGACTTGCCGCCGGCGGGTAAGGAAGCAGCGGGCGACAATGTACCGCCCACAGACTTCCGCGCCTATGAGGCGTGGAGAAAACAGAACGGCTAATAGGAGGAATAAGAAATGCCGAATACGATTTTAACACCCAATGTCATTGCCAATGAGGCACTGATGGTACTGAAAAACAACCTGGTGATGGCCAACCTGGTGCACCGGGACTATGAAAAAGAATTTGTTAAGGTTGGCGATACGGTAACCGCACGCCGTCCCAGCAAGTTTGCGGCCAAGAACTTTACCGGCGCAGTGGATCCCCAGGAGCTGAACGAAGGCGGCGTGCCTGTAAAGATGGATCGTCTGCGTGATGTGACCGTACAGATCACTTCTAAGGAAATGTCCCTGGATCTGCGCGACTTCTCTGCCCAGGTGATCGAACCGGCCATGACCGCCATCGCCAGCGCGGTGGACGCAGATGTATTGGCGACTGCCGTAGAGGGCGCCGGCCGCACCGTGACCGCTTCCGGAGAGAGCGCAACCAAGCCCATTAAAGATATTGCCAAGGTGGGCAGCTATCTGGACTTTGCCGGTGTGCCGGTTCAGAATCGCCGCCTGGTGCTGAACCCCTCGCACAAGGTGCTGTATGCTACGGATGACAACCTGTCCAAGGTGTCCTATGCCGGTGACGGCAACGCCCTGCGGGACGCAGAACTGGGTAAGGTGTACACCATGGACACCTACATGAGCCAGAACGCACCGTATCCCTACGGTTATCTGGACAATGCCGTTGGTACTGCCAAGACTTATAAGGTCAGTGGTACTGCCGGTGAGAGCAAGGTGGCGCTGTCCTCTGTGACTGCTGCTACTGCCACGGTGAAAAAGGGCGACTGCTTTATTGTGGACGGCTATGTGTACCATTTTGCCGCAGACGCTACGGCTGCCAGCGGCGCGGTGGCCGAGGTGGCTATTGACCAGCCCTTGCACGCTACACTGTCTGGAAAGGATGCCACTGTGATCTCTGCGCCCACTTCCGTAGGGTTCCACCGCAACGGCGTGGCACTGGTGACCCGTCCTATGGATCTGCCGATGGGCAACAAGAATGCCTATGTGGCGTCTGCGGACGGCCTGGGTGTGCGTGTGGTCTTTGACTACGACAGCACCCACAAGATCGACACCGTGTCCTTTGATATTCTGTACGGCGTGACCACGCTGGACAAGAATATGATCGTCAAGGTGCAGGGCTAAGCCCAGGGAGGTACAAATGGAAAAGGTAACCGTTGTACAGGGCAAGACCCAAGTGGTCATTGATCGGAGTTGTCTGCCGGCTTATTTGAATGCCGGTTGGCAGCTGCAAGAAAAAGAGGATGCAAAAAAGGGCGCCAAATAAGGCGCCTTTTCTTATGGGGTGATATGTTTGACTGATGAGATGAAAAACAAGGCTCTGCGGCTGCTGCGGGCCGCTGCCGGGCGATATGACAAGATATGCGAGACCTGGTACGCACACGCCGGTGAAGAGCTGGATTTACAGCTGTTTTTGGATATGGCAGAGGACGATTGCCTGACCTATTTGGGCACGCAAGAGCTGCCGCCGGTGGTAACGGCCACCACACTGGCCAAACTGGCCTTTGTGCACCTGAACTGCTTTATACAGGATCGGGATTACGGTGTAAAGAGTGCGTCCTATACAGAGGGCAGCGTATCTATGAGCGAGACCTATACCACCCCTGCGGAGCAGGAGACAGCCATTGCCGACCTGCTCCAGCCGTACAACAGATACAGGGAGGTGCACACCGGTGAAAGCAAAAACGCCTAAGTCGTGGACTGTAAAATCAAGGATTTTTTCCGCAGTAACACAAAGAGACAGTACCTACGACTTTGAGCAGAGCACATACAGTGCTACACCTGCCGTTTTGTATTTGTGCTGGCAGCCGGTATCTGCTTCTGCCCCTATTGAGGAGCGGGGGCGGGTGCTGTCTGCCGGGTATCAAGCCGTGTTGTATGACCCCGTGGGCGTGCGGCCCGGCGACCTGGTACAGGTAGAGGGTATTGGCTGGCTGGAGGTGGAGACCGTGCAGCAGTTCCTGCATTATCGTTTGTTGACAGCGAATGCCACAGAGAGGAGAGCACCCGGTGGAAACAAACATTGAGATCGAAAAGCTGGGTGCCTATGCCAAGACGCTGCAACGCACCGCAGATCATCTGCTGGACAACTTGGAGCGGCAGATGTTGCAGGACGCAGAGGATATGGCCGGCCGTCAGCGCAGCAACTGCCCGGAGGACACCGGACTGCTGCGGGAGTCTATCGCCGCCTTTTGCGAGCGTGACGGTGATCGGGTGACCGCAGGCAGCCGTACCAATATGCAGTATGCGGCCTATGTGGAATTTGGAACCGGACCTGTGGGTGACGAAAAGGGTACACCGCTGGACAGTGAGCTGGGTATAGTGCGCAAACATGAGCCTTGGACTGCGTATATACCCGGCTACGGATTTCGCAGGTTGAAAGGCCGCTTGCCGGCGCTCTTTATGTATAACGGCATGCAGGAAATGCAGCCGGTGATTGCAGAGCATTATGGCACAGCTATACAGGAGGCGATCAAGTGAAAAACTACCGTGCAGTGATCCGGGATACCTTAAAATCCGTACAGTCGGACATTCCCTATGACATTAAGATGGCATTTCCGGAGAGCAAACCGGCAGGTAACCTGATCACATTTTATGAGATCACCAATACAGGCACGGAACTGGCGTGCGTAGATGTGATCGCCTATCAGGTGGATCTGTGGTTTATGACCTTGCCGGACCTGTTGGAATTGACGGAAAAGGTAGACGAGGCTTTGACCTCGCTGGGCCTGATCCGGCAATTTGCGTCCTCGGACGCACTGTTACATGACCCCAGCGGTTATTTGCGCAAATCATTGCGTTACGGCCGTCGGGTTGATACAAGAACCAATCGACTGATAGATTAAGGAGGATTTTATATGAACGAAACAAAGCCGGAACGCGGTCTTGCGTCCAAAGGCATTGAGGTATATCCCAACTATACCGGCTCCACAGCCAAGTGCCTGAACTACGCCACCCAAATCGGCGATCTGACCAAGGGCGAACGGGAAGAACTGGACGCCACTTGCTATGACGATGATGTGGAACACAGCATTACCGGTATTCGCAAGAAAGCAGACGCCTTTGAGGTGACTTTTCTGTACAACGCAAAGGACGCCACATCGGATTATCGGGTGCTGGCAGCTTTGGAGGACGCCGGTGTGTCCGTACCCATTATGGTTAAGCTGCCGGACGGCACCAAGTTTAACAACTCTGGTGTGCCCAGCCTAACAATTAAGGGACCGGGCGTAAACAGCCTGATGGAGGCTACTGTCTCTTACAAGCTGGACGGCGACTGGAGCAGAGAGTTCCCCGCCGCGTAAATCGATTATTCGGGAGGCGGGCGACTGCCTCCCTCATTTTTAGGAGGTAAGCAATGAATAATCAGCATACTGTAACCAGAACATACGATTTGCAGTTGACTGCAACCGAGACGGTGCACCTGCGCCTGACCGTGGCTGCACAGCTGCGACTGAAAAATAGATTTAAGGAGGACGCCCTGGATGTAATCCTGAGCGCTTCCAGTGACCCGGAGCGGCTCCTGGCTGTACTGGATGAGGCACTGCATTTTAACGATGATCCCAACGGCGATCTGACCGGTGAGGCGTTGTATGACGCGCTGGTGGACAGCGGCGTTAGCGGCGTGGACGCATTTTCAAGCATTCTCTTTCAGCTGGCCAATGTGTCCGGTCTACTGAGCGATACGCAGGCCGAGAAGCTCTCCGCCGGTATTGAAAAGATGGTCAACGCTGCGTTTGACGGCGTGGAGAAGTCCACAGAGAGTGAGGACAAGCCGTCCACTTCCTTTCGGGAGTAATTACTGCACAACGGAGGATATGATCCTGGAGGCCAACGCTTATGGCTTGTCGTTCTCCGTTATTCTCGCCATGACCTATGGAGAACTAAAGCGTTACATTCTGTTCCATCGTGATTTTGAGAAAAGGCAGTATCAAAACCTGTCACAAATCGCTTATATCCAAGCCGGGGTTATCGCCGCTGCGGTTGCCGGGGAAGATGTGGGCGCAGTGTATGACCTTTTCCCATATTGGACAAAGGATGATGTGCTGGATATTCAAGCGGCCAAAGCAATGGCCTACTTTGATCAGTTTTAACGATTGAAAAACAAGAAAAGGAGGTGATTTTGTGGATCAGGAATTGGTAACACGATTTACTGCGGATATTAGCCAGTACAAAAAGAGCATGGCCTCTCTCCAAGCCGAGCTGAAGCAGCTGTCCGGCGTGACGGATAAAATTAAGACGGTGACTGCCAAGGCAATGTCTTCCGCCTCTTCTGATACAAGGAAGATGGGAAAGCAGGTGGATACGCTTATTAAGAGCCAAGAGCGCAATGCGCAGGCCGCTATGAGCAGTGCTGCGAAAATATCCGATTATACGGCAAAAGCCAGACAGCTGAAAGATCAGCTGCACAGCCAGGACGAAACATACAAGCAGTTGTCCAGCCGCTTAAAAGAGGTAACAGCCACTTACCGGGCACAGCAGGAGTTTTTGAAGTCCTATAAGAACGGCATCGCCGGTGTAAGCAGTCAGTATCAGGAGATGGTAGACTGGATCCACAAAATGGAAACAGCGTCGACCAGCGGCATGACGATCAATCAGATTGAACAGCAGCGGGCGGCTATCAATCGTATAAAGAACGATTTAGAAGTCTTTGACAGCGAGCTGAAAGAGGTTGGCCTGAATCCGAATAATTTAAAAACGGATACGCTGGACAAGCTGAAAAATGAAATCCGCAAAACCTCTTCGCAGATTCTCAAAGCGAAGAGTGCAATGGCACAGACCACGGGACAGATTAACAAAACCAATGCGGATATAGCAACGGAAAGCAACCGCTTTTCCAACTTGCAATCGTCCATATCCAGAAACGCGCCGGCGCTTAAGAGCATGAGCAAGCAGCTTAAGCAAACCGGCGATGTTTCTGCTGCCGGAAAGTTGAAAAAAGGCTTTTCCGGCTTAAAGGGCGTTTTCGGCAATATTGGGTCTGCAGCGGGCGCTGCCTTTGGCAAGGTGCGCGATCATTTAAAGAATGTGCGCAGCTCATCCGGAGGTGCCGGAAAATCCTTACTGGGTGTTGTTAAGTCGATCCGCCGAATCGGCGCGGTATCGTTAGGTCTTAATGTGTGTAAAAGCATTTTCGGCGAGCTGCGGTCGGTGATCACCGGATATTTAAGTCAGAACGAGGCTCTGAATAACCGTGTAGAAGCCTTGAAAAATGCTTTTGCAAATGCTTTGGCACCGGCCATCAATGTGGTTGTGGGGCTGTTTGAAAAGCTCATGCCCTATGCCATGAGTGTGGCTAATGCCATCAGCGGCTTGCTTTCCTCTGTGGGGATCGCTTCGCAAGTAAATGCCACAGCCACCGCTGTGGGCAAGACCACAAAAGAGACGAAAAAGCTGTCTCAAGCGCAGAAAGAACTGTACGGATTTGACCAAATCACTAAGGTTAGTGATGATCAGCAAGACAGTGACGCTTCGTCCGGATCCACTGCCGCCGCCACACCTGCGGCTTCCGATAAGTTTTCCCAATATCTGGACAAGATCAAGAACCTGTGGAAAAGCGGCAACTTTGAGGGGATCGGCGAACAAATCGCCGGTTCTTGCAACAAGATCATCAGCAAGATCAACGCTCTGGACTGGAAGGGCATACAGGATAAAGTCAACGGCGCTGTCAGCGGTATTGCCAAGAGTCTAAACGGCTTCATCCGTGACTTCGACTGGGAGGGTGCCGGACAAATTGTTGGTAACGGTGTGAACACCGTCTTCGGTGCGCTGGACACCTTCCTGACCACATTCGATTTTGCAGCTCTTGGCGCAGGCTTTGCTAAAAACCTGAACGGTATTTTTAACACCATTGATTGGGGCCAGGTGGCAAAGACCCTGTCCGACGCAATCAGCGGTGTGTTCAAGACCATTGCCGGCTTTTTGGAAAACCTGGACTGGCGCGGGCTTGCAACAGCGCTGGAAAACTTCATAGGCGGTATTGATTTTGGTGGAATGGCAAGCGCTCTGTTTGAATCGCTTGGTGCAGCTTTAGGCGGCCTGTGCGCGTTTCTGGGACAGCTGATCTCTGACGCTGTGTCCGGTATACAGTCCTATTTTGGCGACAAGATCAAAGAAGCCGGCGGCAATGTGGCCCAGGGCATTTGGGACGGCATCATTGACGGCATTGGAGATGCATGGAAGTGGGTTAAGGAACACATTTTCCAACCGTTTATCAATGGTTTCCAAAAAGCGTTTGAGATCAAATCGCCGTCTAAGGTTATGAAAAAGCAGGGCGGCTTTATTTCCCAAGGTCTGTTTGACGGTATCGGCGATCTGTGGAAAAAGGTCAGCCAAAAATTCAAAGGATTTAAGGACGGCGTTGTTAATTTCTTTACCGGGAAAAATGGCGTTGTATCAAAAGTCACCGGCCTTGGCGGTAAGATCGTGACCGGCTTAAAGAACGGCCTGAAGAATTTGAAAGCCACCTTTACCAATGCGTTCAAAGGCCCCTTAAACGGTGTGATCAAACTGGTCAACAATATGGTTGGCAAGATCAATGACAAGCTGCTGATTAGCGTTGGCAGCACACTGTCTAATGTGCTTAGTGCCCTGGGCGTGAGCGTGACCAACGGCCAGTACCAGTTGTTTTCTATACCCACTATCCCAGAGCTGGAAAAGGGCGGCGTGCTGAAAAAAGGCCAGGTCGGTCTGCTGGAAGGTAAAGGCGCCGAGGCTGTTGTACCTTTGGAGCGAAACACCCAGTGGATCAGCAAGGTAGCCGCAATGATGGTGCAAATGCTGGGTAGCAGCGGGCAGGCGGTCAATGTAACGATCCCGGTATATGTGGGCGGTAAGCATTTAAGCACGGTGGTGCTGGACGATGTGAACCAAACAGAAAAGAAAGGCCGTGACCCGGTTACGGCCACAGCGTAAGGAGGGACGGTATGCCACTATATATTGACGGCACAAAAATGCCAAACCCATCATTCAATGCCATATCCTGTTCAGATGAAAAGGTGTGGTCCTCTAACACGGGCCGCTCCAAGTCGGCTTATATGAACGGCAGTATCGTTCAGGTCAAAAAAACAAGGCAGTTGTCCTTTCCGCCCTTGACCCGGGCGGAGCTGGACAAGTTAAACGGCGTGATCAACAATGCGAGTAAGCCCTGGCATTCTATTAAACTGGAGGATACTTCCGGGAATACGGTGTTTTCGTTCAACTGCTACTTTGGTACGCCCAGTTGGACAGCCTATTCCGGTGCCAGGAATTGCCGGTATTTCATCAACTACAAAGTAGACGCCATCGAGCGCTAAAGGAGTATTTTATGTACAAGACAAGCACAGCTTTTAACCAGGCCATCAAAAACGGGGAACGGATCTATGTGAAGGTTAAATGTGGCAATTTCATTTTTGGCTACAACGATGAGACGGATCCTACAAGCCCAAATGAGCAAAATAACATTATGGAGCTGAATATTGACCGCAGTATCAGCCATGATGATTACGCGCTGGCAAAGTCCTACGCCTGTGGGTGTAACTGCGTTCTGTGGGCTGTGCCCGCCGGTGCCGTGCTTCGCGGGCAGAAAACCGTGGTGTACTTTGGCTGTATGGTCAACGGTGCAGTGGAGTGGGTGCCAATGGGCGTGTTTTATCCGGAAAAGGTCACTCGGTCCGGCGAATGTACCACTTTGGAAATGTACGACCACATGTATGATCTTTCTATGCCGTATTCTGCCGCCATCAGCGGTCAGCAGACCCCTTTGGCAATCTTAAAAGACCTGGCACGCCAGGGTAACTTTGAGTTGGCTCCCGGCGTGGAGAGCAAGGTCTCCGGCTTTGGCACGGTAGATGTTTCTTTGCTTTGCGGTACGGAAACAGATGATGATGGCAAGCAGCAGGTCACTGCCTATAATGTGAACGACGCCATCGGTTATGTGGCCGGGTTCTGCGGCTGCGCTGCCGTCTTTGATCGAGAAGGCAAGTTGCGAGTAGATACTTTCGCCCAGGTATATGATGGTACGGCAGAATACACGGTGACAGATGACACGGTCACAGAGGTCTCACTGGCAGAGACGGACAAAACCTACCTGGGGATCAGTTGCAACAATGGGAATAAGAATATTCTTGCACCAGATAGTCTGTCGGTCAACAGCGAGGTGCTGTATTTCGACAACCCACTGATCACCACCCAGGCCCAAGCGGAAAAAGTATTTGGTGCTGTATCTGATATGATCTACATAGATGATGGCGACCAGGGTGAGACTGTATTTGACCTGGGCATACAGTACCGACCGGGAAGTATGACATTGCTCACGGCCAATCCGGCGTTGGATAGTTTCGATGTGATCACTTACCGGGACGATACCGGCGATCACCATATCCCCTTGATGGGTGTGGAGTATGATTATGATGGCTCCGTCACTATGGATGTGGTCGCCCATGCCCGTTCAGAACAGGAGGGCAGCTCTGCCGGAAGCATTCTATCCCGCATGATCTCTAAGGCTATGCAGCAGGTCACAGCGCCGTTGGCGCAGCGCATTCAGGACGCCACGGATTCTATCACGAACGCAGTTGGTGGTTACGCTGCTTTGATCGACCGGGACGGCGATGGTGTGTCAGACGCGCTTTATATCGGAGAGTACCCGGCAGCGGAGGGCAAGACAAAAGGACGCTGCCTGCTGCTGAATAAGAACGGCATGGCTGTTTCTACCACCGGATTGCAAGGCCCCTTTAAGGACTTTGCGGTGTACTACAACAAAAAAACCAACCAGTATTACCTGAATGCTACGGACATTTCAGCCGGTAGACTCTCCGGTATTGAGATCCTTGCGGATAAAGGCACGATCGCCGGGTGGAACATCACCGACCGAGAACTGTATGCGGATTTGGGTAGTTATCGTGCATACATTCAAAAGCCAACTACCAAAGGCTCTTGGGTGTTTTCTGCACAAAAAAAGAACAGCAACGGTTCATATACTGGTACATGGTATGTAACGATGGGCGGCGATATGGTATGCAATGGTTCGGTAGATGTAAGCGGGGCCCTATCGGTGGAAGGGAAAACCAAATTTGATGCCGATGTACAATTCTACAAAAAAATATATGATCTTGCCGGATATGAAATCATTAATGCTGCATCTGGTGGTAACAGCCTTGTAATTGGATACGGTCAGTATGAGCACGGAGCCAAAACATATTTAGAAGGCGGAGATATTTGCTTAAGAATGCAGCAGAATGGCAACTTGTGTATACAAGCGGGATCGAAAGATTCGGTTGAAACCAGATTTGTACTGTCTAAAGTGAGTTGGACGCTTAGCGGAAGCACTGCGTACCGTGATACGATTGAATCAAAAGGCGGGTTTGTGCTTAGTGCGAATGGTGGCGATAATGTTTTATACCTTGTCGGGAAGAGTATATGGATTGATAACGCCACGACAATCAGAGGCAAACTGACGGTACAAGACGATATTAGACTGAGTTTTAAATCTTCAAGCGGAACCATTCCACTGGTTGTAAACACAAGCGGCGTTATTACAACCGCAAACTCATCAAAACGATACAAAGAGAATATCAAACCGGTAGAAGACGCTGTGCTGGATCCAAACGGTCTTTACGATGTACAGGTGTGCCAGTACAATTACAAGCCAGAATACAAGGACAACGAATTGGTCAGCGGGACGCAGATCGGCGTTATTGCAGAGGATCTGGACAAGCATTACCCCAACGCAGTGATCTATGACAGTGAAGGGAGACCTGAAAGCTGGCAAGATCGTATCATGATACCGGCAATGCTTAAGTTGATCCAAGATCAAAAGAAGCAACTGGACGCTTTGCAAGCCGAAGTGGACGCGCTGAAAGCAAAATTGCAATAAACAGCAAAGCGGCTGCTCCGCACTGGAACAGCCGCTTTAGAGTTATTAGTCAATATATATTCTTGGAGTGGATTTATCGCCCTTTTTGAAATAGAAATGCCTGCCGCTTTCATCGACATATATTTCTTCTAACGGATCGTCTCGAGAAGAAGCTGTGTCCCAGTAATATCCATCGTCAGAAGGTATGGGATCAAAGTGCGCGTCAGCAGGACGCTTCGGCACCGTTGATTCGGTTGTTTCTCTTATTGCGGCTGGGGCTACTGTGCCATTCCTTTCGGTGCGATACACTACTTGCGGTTGCGTGGTAGTATGTTTCTTCTTTTTCTTCTTAGTGGTTGTGGGCTTTGTAGTTGTTGTGGTTGCGGTCGCCTCTGTGGCTGCTGGTTCTGTAGTAGTCTCTGTGGGCTGTGTAGTGACACCAGCCAGCGCACTGGATACAGCGTGATCTACCAGACTGGCTGTCTCCTGATCATGCACTCGATCATAGTGCACCCACACACCGATACCGACCCCCACCGCCATTACAACGGTCACAACAAGGATCCACACCTTGGCCTTAGACTTCATCTTCATCTCTCCTTTCACTCCCCACCATACCACACTTCCCCGCAGATTGCAAGAAAACAGGAGGTGATTCCCATGTAAAATACAAATTGCAGTCAACTGCAAACGGCGGCTTAGGCACGCTGTTTTTTTATGTCAAAAAGGAGGATTTTATGCAGACATTAAATATTAAGGTCACCCAGCAGGCGGTGATCTTACAAAACAAAGACCCGGTGACAGCTGAGAATGTCAATCAGATCCGCTGTGTGGTAGAGCTGGATCCGGCATACGCCGATCTGGTCGTGCGGGTGTGCATGAATGGCCAGTTTGCCACTGTGGTGGATGGACAGTGTTTCGCCCCGCCGCTGCAAGAGGGAATGTGCCGCCTGGGCGTTTACGGCTATGCTATGGACGGTGAGCAGTTGGTGCAGCGTATAAGCCCGGAGCCGTGCGTGTTTTATGTGCGCCCAGGTTCTTATGACGCGGCGGCTGTGGAGGCAGACGCGCCTGATCCAACGGAGTTGGAGTCTTATTACGCCAAGGTGCAGGCTCTGCTCAAGGATATTGGTAAGGGTGTGAATGGCACCACTTATACGCCCAGCGTGTCCGCAGCGGGCGAGATCAGCTGGACCAATGACGGCGGGAAAGACAACCCGGAACCGGTGAACATTAAAGGCCCCAAGGGCGATACAGGTCCACAGGGCGCTCCTGGTAAAGATGGAGAGCGAGGACCGCAGGGCGAACCGGGAAAAGATGGTGCAGTGGGCCCACAGGGCATTCCTGGCACGGACGGCAAAGACGGAGCGCCAGGCGCAGATGGTGCTCCCGGTAAAAATGGTACGGACGGTCGTGGTATCAATACCGCGTGGGTGAATGACAATGGAGAGCTGCAACTGGAGTATTCTGACGGCGAAGAGGATAACTTGGGTAATGTTAAGGGACCGCGTGGTGCAAAGGGCGTAAAGGGCGACACCGGTGCACAAGGACCTGCCGGTGCGGATGGCATTGGTATCACCGATGCACAGATCACAGAAGACGGAGAACTACAGATTACTTACACAGACGGTACGACTGTACTTCTGGGTGAGGTCGTAGGCCCCAAGGGCGATACAGGTGCCGCAGGCAAAGACGGCGTGAACGGTAGTGATGGTGCCAAAGGCGACAAGGGAGATAAGGGAGATCCCGGTGAACCCGGCGCATCTGGTGTTGAAACCTGGGAGACCGTGTTCACCAAGACTTTTGACGAGGACACCACGGCCAACCAGCAGTGGAACCTTACCAAGCCCTGTCGCAAGATCAGACTGCGCATGGCGGTGGCGGGCAGTGCTTCTAATTCAGCGGCCGGTGATACCACTGTGTATCTGAATTCCTACACCTCCAAGTGCTTCCTGCCGAATGTGTTCCGGTATGAGACGGACGCGGCGAAAGGCTCTCTTGCGGTGGCGGAAGTTGATATCACCGGCAACATGGTGCGCGTGCAAACGAATAAGACGAACATATCCAGTAACTTCAACGCGGCCAATGTCCTGGCAGGAAACGCAATATGGAATGCAAGCGGGATCACCTTCAACATTATGAGAGATGTAGAAAATCACGGTGCCATCAAGGCGTTGTCGTTCCCGACCAACGGAAAGACCATTGGCAGCGGCACACAAGTTGAAATACTGGGGGTGGCAAAATGAATGTTGAGACAGAAAGCCGCATTGCATATCTTAAGGCGGAACTTGCCGATACGGATTATCTGTGTTTGAAATTTACAGACGGTGCGCTGTCCGAAGATGAATATGCACCAATCCGTCGGCAGCGGGCTGCGTATCGTGCGGAGATCAACGCCCTGCAAGGAGGTGAGTCCGATGTATAACGCATTCATCACAGCCGCCCTGACTGCTGCCGTGTCAACGGTTGTCGGCTCTGCTGTGTCCGCTGTGATTGCTTCATTGATTGCAAAGAAAAAGAGCAAGAAAGCAATTGACGAAGTCACCACAGCCCGGTACATAGCGATCGAAAACGGCTTGCAGTCCATATTGCGTGCTGAGATTATTCGACAACACGAAAAGCATACTGAGCGTGGCTATTGCCCGCTGTATGCCAAGGAAGCCATGGTCAAGGTCTATGACGCATACCATGCCCTTGGTGGTAACGGTATGATGACCAGATTTTATAATGAAATTATCGCGCTCCCTGAGGAGCAACAAAAGGAGGACTAAAAAATGAAAGTAACCGCAGGAACCATTGCGAGAACCGCCGTGTTGGCGTTTTCTCTGCTGAATGTATTGCTCAACGCCTTTGGCAAGAACCCCTTGCCATTCAGCGATGACGAAGTCTATACCGCTGTGTCAACGGTAGTGGCCGTGGCGGCTTCCCTGGCTGCCTGGTGGAAGAACAACAGCTTTACCAAGGCTGCTTTGAAAGCTGACGAAACCCTGGCGCTGGAGCGAACGGAGACGGCGGAGAGTGAGGCGGTCAGTCATGAGTAAGCTGTACTATTGTCGACAGACCACGGAAAAATGCAAGTCAATCCGTTATCCCAGCAAATCCCACCCCTATAAGTACGGCACCAGCGGCTGTATTTACACCAGTGGCTGCGGGGTGTGCGCCAGTCTGATGGTGCTGCACAACTTCGGCTTTACCGGCTTGGACACTGCTGCCTGGACACAGAAGTGCCTACTGATGGGCGCCCGCAGTGCAGAGGGCACGGATATGGACACCATTTCCGCCTATTTGGAAAAATACTACGGCATTCTCAGTAAGCGTGCCAAGACCGTGGAGGAGCTGAAGAAACACCTGAAAGCCGGTGGCAAGGCCATTGTATGCGTCAGCGGTGGCGGCAAACAGCTGTTCTCCAACGGCGGCCACTATGTGTATGTGGGCGGACTGGACAAGAGCGGTAACCTGATCGTGCTGGATCCGTACTGGTATGATGGCAAGTTCACCATGACTGCCAATCGGCGGAAGTACACAAAGGTCAAGAACGGCCGGGAGGTGTATGTGCTGCCTGCCGCCCTTGCTTCCGACCTCAGCGGCATTTGGCTGTTCACCAACGCCAAAGGCGGCAAGACGGTGTACGCAGAAAGCGATGTCAATTACAAAAAAGCGGCGCCAAAGGCACCGACGGTTAAGCCGGGTACATACACCACCACCGCAGTGCGTGGGATTTACAAAGGCGCAGGTGCTGCCACCGGCCGCAAAAAGGTTAAAGACCTGACGGCCGACGGCCAGCGACACGCTACAAGCAGTAAGTTGAAAGCAGACGCTATGCTGCGCTCCGGCACCACCATTACCGTGCTGGAGACCAAGCTGCTCAGCACCGGCAACCTGTGGGCGCGCTGCCCATCTGGCTGGCTGTGTATCTGGGAAAAGGATATTGACCGTAAATTCATCAAGTAAAGCAGAAAGCCCACCGAGTAATCGGTGGGCTTTTTCATATATGCTTTTTTTACTTAATATTAGTGAAAGGTATTGACAATCATTGCCTCGTTGTAGTATAACGAAAAACAAAGGAGGAATGAAAAATGATTGTGGAAGATACCAAAGATTTGGTTGAAACTGCGGACTATGTGATCATCGAAGCTGTTTTAGTGGATGATGGACTGCGCTACAAACAACTTTCTGTTGGCATTAAAGCCAAAAACGGTGATATTATCCGCATAATTCCAATATCGACAATGCTGATGTAAAAAAAGGCCGGGTAGTTCAGTAACTGCCCGGCTTTTTCTATACCTCGCATTACCAAGTACTGCAATAAGTACTGCAACGCCAAAAGTTTTTTATTTTCTCTCATTTTTTACACAAGCGGAAATTTGGCTTAACTAAGCCAAAAATGGAAACAGAAAGAAATAAAGGACGGCTGAAAAAGCCGTCCTTTTTGGTCGAGGTGACAAGATTTGAACTTGCGACCCCCACGTCCCGAACGTGGTGCTCTACCAAACTGAGCCACACCTCGATTTATTGCTACAATAGGATAACACAAAATGCGCCCGGTTGCAAGTGTTTTTTACAGAAATTTGTTTTGCGACGGGTCATAGGTCATGCCGATGGCAGCCAACTGGGCCTCTAACGCCGCCCGGTCCACCTGCAAGTCTGCACACAGAGCGTCCAGGCTGGGATAAAAATCCCGCAATTTGGTATTGATTACGCTAAACAAAATAAACGGGTCCTTGGGTAATGCAGCCATCTTTTTTGCCTCCCGGTGCAGATTTGATTTTAATTTACCATAAAAAGCGGGAGAATTCAAGAAAAATCCCGCCTTTTATATTGATTATTTTCTATTTATATGTCATAATAGGCTGTAATTTTATATCCGGCGCAAAACGGCGCTATCGCCCGTTGGCCGGAACAGTAGGTGAAATCATGACGGAAAATGAAAAAATCGCAGCGCTGCTCTTTCCCCATATTACCATGACCCCGGCGGATTACGAGGCCAAGTACCCGCCCCGGCAGCTGAAAGAGGGCGCCAGAGTCAGCCGCTTTTCGCCCAGCCCAACAGGCTTTTTGCACTTTGGCAATCTGTTTTCCTGCGCGGCGGCATACCGCACTGCCCGCTGCACCGATGGCGTGTTCTATGTGCGGGTGGAAGATACGGATCAAAAGCGCAAGGTAGAGGGCGCGGTGGAGACCATGCTCTCTGCGCTGCAAATCTACGGCATTACACCGGACGAAGGCGTGATGGGCGACGGAAGCGAAAGCGGCGCCTACGGCCCTTACACCCAAAGCCTGCGCAAAGACATTTACCAGTGCTACGGCAAATTTCTGGTGGAGGAAGGGCTGGCTTACCCCTGCTTTTGCACCCCGGAGGAGCTGGAAGACCTGCACGCCCGGCAGGAGAACGAGGACATTAAAGGCTACTGGGGTCCCTACGCCCACTGTCGGGATCTGACCTATGACCAAATCAAGGCCAATATAGACGCCGGCAAGCCCTGGACCCTGCGCCTGCGCTCCCCCGGCAAGCCGGAGGGCAAGGTGCGCTTTGACGATCTGATCAAAGGCAAAATTGAAATGCAGGAGAATGTGATTGATGTGGTGCTGCTGAAAACCGACGGCATTCCCACCTATCACTTTGCCCACGCGGTGGACGACCACCTGATGCGAACCACCCATGTCGTGCGAGGTGACGAATGGATCGCCTCTGTGCCCCTGCACCTGCAGCTGTTCAAGCTCTTAGGCTTCCGCCCGGTGAAATACGCCCATATTGCCCCCATCCTTAAGGAAGAAAACGGCGGCAAGCGCAAGCTCTCTAAGCGCAAGGACCCGGAAGCGGCCGTTACCTACTACGACCAAATGGGTATTCCGGCGGCCGCGGTCAACGAATATATGATGACCATTGCCAACTCCAACTTTGAGGACTGGCGGCGTGCCAACCCCACAGCAGACCTGGCAGACTTCCCCTTTAACTTAAAAAAAATGAGCGTGTCCGGCGCCCTGTTTGATATGGCCAAGCTGACGGATGTGTCCAAGACCGTCATCAGCAAAATGACTGCACAGGAAGTGTTTGACCTGGCCCACGCCTGGGCCGATCGGCACCAGCCGGAACTGGCTGCGCTGTTTGACAGCGATCCGGCCTACGCGGTGGCAGTGCTCAGCATTGACCGGGGCGGCAAAAAGCCCCGCAAGGACATTGCCAAGTGGAGCGATCTGGCGGACTACATCAGCTATTTCTACGACCAAACCTTTACCCCCTGCTACGACCTGACCGGCAATGCGAATCCGGCACTGGCAGTACAGGTGCTGGAGCAGTACAAAGACCTGGTGGACACCGCAGACGACAAAGACACCTGGTTTGCCAAGATCAAGGCGTTGTGCCCGCAGGTGGGCTGCACCCCCAATGTGAAAGAATACAAGCAGGACCCCACAGCGTTCAAGGGCCATGTAGGCGATGTGTCTACCGTGATCCGGGTGGCGCTCACCGGGCGCACCAACACCCCGGACCTGCACGCGATACTGGCTTTGCTGGGGCAAGAGACCGCACAGGCCAGACTAAACGCCGCACTGGCGCACTACAAGGAGGAGTACCATGGCTGAGGAGATCAGAGAAAGCTCTAATTTTATTCACGATTTTATTGATAAAGACCTGGAGGATGGGGTGTATAGCAGCATACAGACCCGCTTTCCCCCGGAGCCAAACGGCTACCTGCACATCGGCCACGCTAAGGCTATTTGCATCAATTTTGGGGTAAAGGAAAAGTACAAGGGCGTGTGCAATCTGCGTCTGGACGACACCAACCCCACCAAAGAGGACACCGAGTATGTAGACGCCATCAAAGAGGACATTCAATGGCTGGGCTTTCAGTGGGACAACCTGTACTACGCCTCCGACTACTTTGACTTTCTCTTTGACTGCGCCATCAAGCTGATCAAAAAAGGCAAGGCCTTTGTTTGCGAACTGACGCCGGAGGAAATGCGCGCCTACCGTGGCACCCTCACCGAGCCGGGCAAGGAGAGCCCCTACCGCAACCGCTCCGTGGAGGAAAACCTGGACCTGTTTATGCGCATGAGCAAGGGCGAGTTCCCGGAGGGCAGCAAGGTGCTGCGTGCCAAAATCGATATGAGCTCCCCCAACCTGAATATGCGGGATCCGATCATTTATCGTATTATGTACGCCCACCATCACCGCACCGGCGACAAATGGTGCGTGTATCCCATGTATGACTTTGCCCATCCCCTGTCAGACGCCAGAGAGGGTGTGACCCACTCTCTATGTTCTCTGGAATTTGAAAACCACCGCCCGCTGTACAACTGGTTTGTGGACGAGCTGATCGAGGGGCAAAAGCCCCGCCAGATCGAGTTTGCCCGACTGAACCTGAACTACACCCTCACCAGCAAGCGCAAGTGCTTAAAGCTGGTGCAGGACGGCATTGTCAGCGGCTGGGATGATCCCCGTATGGCTACCCTCAGCGGTATGCGCCGCCGGGGCTATCCGCCGGAGGCGGTACGGGACTTCTGTGAGCGCATCGGCGTGTCCAAGGCGTACAGCGTGGTGGACTTTGCCCTGCTGGAGGCCTGCGTACGGGAGCACCTGAACACCTCCGCTCCCCGAGCCATGGCGGTGCTGGACCCCATTAAACTGGTGATCGACAACTACCCGGAGGACAAGACCGAGGCCCTGGAAGTGGAATACCACCCGGACCACCCGGAATACGGCAGGCGCACCGTGCCCTTTGGCCGGGAGCTGTACATTGAGCGGGACGACTTTATGGCCGAGCCCATCAAGAAATACCGCCGTCTGTACCCGGGCAACGAGGTACGGCTGTACAAGGCCTACCTGGTGACCTGCACCGGTTATGACACAGACGAAAATGGCAATGTGACCTGCGTGCACGCCACCTACGACCCGGCCACCTTTGGCGGCGACGCCCCGGATGGGCGCAAGGTACGAGGCACCATTCACTGGGTCAGCGCCAAGGAGAACACCCCCCTGACCGCCCGGATCTATGACCGGCTTTTTAATGTGGAAAACCCCAGCGACGACAGCGGCGTCAGCTCCTTTGAGGAGAACCTAAACCCGGACAGTCTGACCGAGAAGCAAGGCTACGGTGAGGTGGCACTGGCCACGGCCAAGGCCGGCGATCGGTTCCAGTTTATGCGGGACGGCTACTTTTGTATGGACAAGGACTCTGCCCCCGGCGCACCGGTGTTTAACCGCACCGTTGCCCTGCGAGACAGCTTTAATATCAAGAAGAATAAATAAGAATTCGGGTGAGCACTTTGAGTACAAGAAAAGATATAAAAAACATTGCAATCATTGCCCATGTTGACCACGGCAAAACCACTCTGGTGGACGAAATGCTGCGCCAAAGCGGCACCTTCCGCCAAAACGAAGTGGTGGAAGAGCGGGTCATGGACAGCAACGACCTGGAGCGTGAACGGGGCATTACCATTATGTCCAAGAACACCTCCATTCACTATAACAACACCAAGATCAACATTGTAGACACGCCCGGCCATGCGGACTTTGGCGGCGAGGTAGAGCGTATTCTTACCATGGTAGACGGCGTTCTGCTGCTGGTAGACGCTTTTGAGGGCTGTATGCCCCAGACCCGCTTTGTGCTAAAAAAGGCGCTGGGTCTGCACAAGACGCCGCTGGTGGTGGTCAACAAGATTGATCGAGACGGCGCCCGCCCTGCCGAAGTGGTAGACGAGGTACTGGACCTGTTTATTGAGCTGGGCGCAGACGATGACCAAATCGACTTTCCGGTGATCTACGCCTCCGCTAAGGACGGCTACGCCGGCACAGAGCCGGAGGTGCGCAGCGGCGATATGCGCCCGCTGCTGGACGCCATCTTAAAGTACATTCCTTCTCCCCAGGGCGACCCGGAGGGTCCCACCCAGGTACTGTTCTCCTCTTTGGAGTATGACGACTATGTGGGCCGCATCGGCGTGGGCCGTGTGGAGCGAGGCAGCGTAAAAGTCAACGCACCCTATGTGCTGTGCCGCCGGGATGATACCCAGGAAAACATCCGGGTCACCAAGCTGTACCAATTTGAGGGGCTGAAGCGGGTGCCGGTAGAGGAAGCGGTCATGGGCGACCTGATCTGCGTGGCCGGTATTGCGGACCTGAACATCGGCGAGACCTTGTGCGCCCCGGAGTGCGTGGAGCCGCTGCCCTTTGTAAAGATTGATGAGCCCACCATCAGCATGAACTTTATGGTCAACGACTCCCCCTTCGCCGGGCGTGAGGGCAAGTATGTCACCTCCCGCAACCTGCGGGACCGCCTGTTTAAGGAAGTGGAGACCAACGTGTCCATGCGGGTGGAAGAAACGGACAGTATGGACACCTTTAAGGTATCCGGCCGAGGTGAGCTGCACCTGTCCATTCTCATTGAAACCATGCGACGGGAGAACTATGAATTCGCCGTCAGCCGTCCCCAGGTCATTCTGAAAAAGGATCCCCAGACCGGCAAAACCCTGGAGCCTATGGAGCTGGCCATCATTGAAGTGCCGGAGGCCTATGTAGGCGCCGTGATGGAGAAGCTGTGCTCCCGCAAAGGCGAGATTGAGAACATGGACACCCGCTCCACCGGCATGACCCACCTGGAGATCAAGATCCCCTCCCGCGGGCTGATCGGCTACCGCAGCGAGTTCTTGACGGACACCAACGGCAACGGCATTATGAACCAGCTGTTTGCCGGGTATGAACCCTACAAGGGTGAAATCGCTACCCGCACCCACGGCTCCATCGTGGTGCACGAGACCGGCACCACCAGTGGCTACGGCCTGTGGAACACCCAGGATCGTGGGCGGCTGTTCGTTGGTCCCGGTGTAGAGGTGTACGAGGGTATGATCGTGGGCGAATGCGCCAAGGACGAGGACATTGTGTGCAATGTGTGCAAGAAGAAGCATGTAACCAACACCCGAGCCAGCGGCTCCGACGAGGCGCTGAAGCTGGTGCCCCCCACCACGCTGTCTCTGGAACAGAGCATGGAATTCCTGGCAGACGATGAGCTGCTGGAAGTGACCCCCAAGAGCATTCGTCTGCGCAAGATGATCTTGGACAAATCCCTGCGACTGAAAGCGGAAAGCCGCAGAAAATAAATCAAAAATGAACGCAAAAAGGAGTGTGAAGTATGGCCGCAGGTCTTTATATTCATATTCCTTTTTGTTTTTCCAAGTGCCCGTACTGCGATTTTTACAGCACCAAGTACACCCCGGCAGCCGCCGACGCTTTTGCCGAGAAGCTCAAAGGGCAAATGCAAGACTATACCGGCAGTTTTGACACCGTGTACTTTGGCGGCGGCACCCCCTCCATCCTGGAGCCACGGGTGCTCACCGGCATTTTGCAGGCGGTGCGGGATCACTTTGCCATTGACCCGTCGGCGGAGATCACCGTAGAGTGCAACCCCTCCAAGGACCTGACCGGGGATATGGAGCAGTACGCAGCGGCGGGGATCAACCGGGTGAGCATCGGTATGCAAAGCGCCGTGGATCGGGAACGGTTCGCCCTGGGGCGCCGTGCCGGCAGCGGGGAAGTGGCCCGCACCGTAGCGGCAGCCAAGGCGGCAGGCATTACCAATATTAGCCTGGATGTGATGCTGGGCACCCCCAAACAGACCCCGGACAGCTTGGAGGAAACCTTTGCCTTTATTGAGCGTATGCAGGTGACCCACATCAGCGCCTATCTGCTGAAGATCGAACCGGGCACCCCCTTTGACCGCCTGCAAGCCAAGCTGGCGCTGCCGGAGGAGGACACCGTGTGCCAAATGTACCTGCAAACGGTGGAACGGCTGGGACAGCTGGGCTTTGCCCAGTACGAGATCAGCAACTTTGCCCGCCCGGGGTACGAGAGCCGCCACAACTTGAAATACTGGCTGCTGGAGCCGTACTTGGGGCTGGGACCCAGCGCCCACTCTCTGTGGAACGGTAGGCGCTTTTACTTTGACCGGGACTGGATCTGGCAGGACGAAGGCCCCGGCGGCGACCGAGAGGAGCAAATTCTCTTAGGCTTGCGACTGAACCGGGGCATACCGGAGGACTGGCTCACCCGCGATCCGGCGCCGTACATTGCCGGGGGATTTATGCGCCGCGCCAACGGTCGCATTGCCCTAACCCCCCGGGGTATGCTGGTATCCAACACCATTTTGGCAGAATTACTGGACTAAGGAGGAGCCTATGTTAACCGGACTGGCAGGCGGCGCCCTTTGGGCGCTGGACACGGTCATACTGGGCATGGCTCTGGCGCTGCCGGTGTTTACCGGCGACCCCAGAGCAGCGATACTGGCACCCTTTGCCAGCACCTTTTTGCACGACCTGTGCTCTTCCCTGTGGATGCTGGGTTATACCGGGCTGCGCCGCCAATACAAGGCAGTATGGCAAGCGCTACGCACCCGGGGCGGCCGCTTTGTGGCGCTGGGCGCACTGCTGGGCGGCCCGGTGGGTATGACCGGCTATGTGCTGGCCATCAACGCCATCGGCCCGGCGTACACCGCCATCATCTCCGCACTGTACCCGGCACTGGGCACGGTGCTGGCACACTTTTTCTTAAAGGAAAAATTGCGCCCTACCGGCCTAATCGGTCTGGCGCTGAGTATTGGCGGGGGGATCGCTCTGGGCTATACCCCCGGCGCGGCGCTGCCAAAGGGACATCTACTGGGCTTTGGCTGCGCACTGCTGTGCTGTATCGGCTGGGCAGCAGAGGGGGTCATCTGCACCTACGGACTGCAAAGCAGCACCGTCACCAACGCCCAGGCACTGCAAATCCGCCAGCCGGTGTCGGCGCTGACCTATGCCATTATTTTGCTGCCCGCCTGCAAGGGCTGGGGCTTTACCGCCGGGCTGTTTGGCACGCGGGCACTGTGGATCATCGCCCTGTCCGCCCTGTGCGGCACCGCCTCTTATCTGTGCTACTACAAGGCGCTGGGCAAGCTGGGCACCGGCAAGGCCATGCCCCTGAACATTACTTACGCCGCCTGGTCGCTGCCGTTCTCTTACCTGCTATTGCACCAGGTACCCGGCACCAAGGACATCATTTGCGCCCTGGTAGTGCTCCTTGGTGCGCTGCTGGCCGCTTACGAAAAGCCACAAAAATTGGAAAAATCAAACAACCGATGAGCGCAAAAAACGGGCATACTAAAACCGAAGGAGGTTTTCAGTATGCCCGATTTATTTCATTTAACGCCGGAGATGAACCAATACTTTAACGCTCTGCCGGAGAGCGTAAAAGAGAATATCATTCAATCCGGCGCCAAGATCAATTCCCTGGAGGACTTAAAAGCCGTGGCGGCACAACTGTGCAACCATGCAGAATAACCGCCACTTTCCCCAAACGGAAAACAGCCTGAATAACTGGGACGCGCCGGTGCGCCACGCACCCGGCCGTTACCGGGATTATCGCGAGAAGTACGCCCTGACCACCGGCGAGGTCACCGCCCGCTACTGCGAAAATATCACCAACCCCACCGTCCAGCCGGACGGCAAAACAGAAATGCACACCCCCATTCCGAATGTGGCCCATGTGGAGCAAAGCAAAGCCTATCAAGAAGAAAATCAGTTGTAACCAAATCAGCGGACGGCAGTTTTCTGCCGTCTATTTTTATATATTTTAGTCAAGTTTTGTAAATTTTTAGGATATTTTTGGCGTATTTTCCCATTTTGCCGCACTATATAATAGAAGGAACTTTTTGATTGACACCCAGCGAAACAGAAAGGACGGATCCCATGAAAAAATGCTTGCGCTGTCAAATGCGGCTGCTGGTGCGGTCACCGGGCTTTTGGGTCGCTACGACCTTTGGGGTGTTGTATGCCGTGGGCTACTTTGTGGCCATGTGCCTACGCAACATGCACCTGGACGCCATTGCCCAGCCCACGCCGTACAGTGCGTATTATACTCACGGATTAAGTTTTACCACACCGTACTTTATGTATCTGTTCCCGATTTTGGCCTGCATTTCTTTTTCTGACAGTTCCCTGTATGAACGCAACAATCACCTACTGGCGCCGCTGCTGGGCAAAATGGGCATTGGCCGTTACTATCGCTCCAAACTGGTTGCCGTCTTTTGCGGCGGCTTTTTGCCCATATTTGCCACCCAGGCACTAAATATGGGGCTGTGCCTGATCGCCTTTCCCTTAAACGGCACCCAGCGCTACGGCTGGGATCTGTTTCAAGACTATACATACTGGGGCATTGTCAACGATCCCCTTTTCCTCTTTAAGCGGCTTTACATCGCGTCTCCTTATCTATACTACTTCTTTTTCATGGTGGTCTCCTCTTTTGTAGCGGGTCTGTTTGCAGTGACGGCCTGGCAATTCTCCTTTTTTGTTCGCAACCGCATTTTTACCTATACCATCATGTTTTTGGTGGTACATGGCATTGAATATCTGCTGATCTTAACGCCGGATTGGCCGCTGCATATCAACGAGTATCTGCTGGGCTATTACCCCGGCGGCCAAACCTATATCGGCATGGCGCTCTGTATAATCTTTTACCTGGCACTGGCGCTGCTGCCGGCGCTGATCGTACCGAAAAAGTTAAAAAACTGCCTATGACAGACCGGCAGGCGACCAATACACGCCGGTATAAAGGGTAATTCTATAGAACAAGAACAGGCAAAGCAACTGCTGCACGGTTGCCGTCAGAAAGGACGGATCCCATGAAAAAATGCTTGCGCTATCAAATGCGGCTGCTGGTGCGGTCGCCGGGATTTTGGGTCGCTATGGCCTTTGGGGTGTTGTATGCCGTGGGCTACTTTGTGGCCATGTGCCTACGCAACATGCACCTGGACGCCATTGCCCAGCCCACGCCGTACAGTGCGTATTATACTCACGGATTAAGTTTTACCACACCGTACTTTATGTATCTGTTCCCGATTTTGGCCTGCATTTCTTTTTCTGACAGTTCCCTGTATGAACGCAACAATCACCTACTGGCGCCGCTGCTGGGCAAAATGGGCATTGGCCGTTACTATCGCTCCAAACTGGTTGCCGTCTTTTGCGGCGGCTTTTTGCCCATATTTGCCACCCAGGCACTAAATATGGGGCTGTGCCTGATCGCCTTTCCCTTAAACGGCACCCAGCGCTACGGCTGGGATCTGTTTCAAGATTATACATACTGGAATTATGTCAGTGATCCGCACTTCTTTTTCCAGCATCTGTATCTGTACTCGCCTTATCTGTACTATCTGCTTTATATGCTGCTGTCCGCCCTGGTCGCCGGGTTGTTTGCGGTGGCAGCCTGGCAATTTTCCTTTTATGTTCGCAACCGCATTTTCACCTACACCATCATGTTTTTGGTGGTACAGGGTATTGAATATCTGCTGATTTTAACGCCGGATTGGCCGCTGAATATTCTCAGCTATCTATACGGGATGAACCCCACCGTCCCGACCCCTGCCGGTTTTGCCATCTGTATGGCCTTTTACCTGGCGCTGGCATTCCTACCGGCGCTGATCGTACCAAAGAAATTGAGGAACTGCTTATGAAGCGCACCCTTGCCTACAACCGATACCCGCTGGTCATCTGTGCACTGGGGTTGCTGCTGGGCGGACTGCACAGTCTGTTCCAGCTGCACCAGACCCCTGCGGATACCTGGACTGCGGCCTATCTGACCGCCCGAGAGGGAACGGAGCTGATGCTGACGGAGAACAGCACCGACCCCCAAGTGCTGCGCAGTCTGCTGCATCTGCTCATCGGCGTGCCCCTGCTGGGCGGACTGTTCAGTCGGGAATACCAAGTAAAAGGGGTATTCATCGCCACCCGCCGGGGACGCTATCTGCGCTTTTACCGGGCAGAAATGGGGCGGCTGCTGGCAGTAACTCTGCTGTACAACCTGCTGTATTGCGGTGCCCAGGCGCTGTGTGCCACGGTGGCCGTCCACGCCCTGCCTGCCGGTGCCGCAGTTCGACTAATAGGGATCAGCCTGTTTAGCGACACGCTGGTGCTCTTTGGCTTTGCGGTGCTGTGCGCCGGTCTGTGCGTGACCCGGGGCGAAAAAGCAGGCGTACTGCTGGGAGCCGCCGCCTTTTTGCTGGCGGTGATGGCGCTGTTTTTGCTACCGGTACCGCTGCGCCAATACAATCCGGTGCTTTGGTGCCTGTGCAGTGCATTTCCCACGGACGAAACGCTCTTTGCCTATCCCCTGTGGGGCTACTACGCCGCAGGCAGCGCACTGCTGGCGGTGTGGGTGCTGCTATGGGGCCGGGTGCTAAAGACAAAAGATATTTTGTGAGGTGGACTATGCCAAAAATCATATTGCAAGACTATACCAAGACTCTGCGTGGCAAGACCGTACTGGACCACATAGACCTGACGCTGGAAAGCGGCGGTATTTACGGCCTGGCTGGGCAAAACGGCTGCGGCAAGACCATGCTGCTGCGGGCCATTGCCGGGCTGATGACCCCCACCACCGGCACAGCCACCGTAGGCGTCACTCGGGTGGGCAACGGGGTCTATGCGCCCCATGTAGGGCTGGTGATCGAGAATGTATTTCTCTACGAATGCCTAAGCGGCCGCCAAAACCTGCAAATGCTCAACGACCTGTCCGATCACAAGATCAGTGACGGCGAACTGGACGGCTGGCTCACCCGCTTTGGGCTGGACCCGGCGGACCGGCGCCCCATGAAAAAATACTCCCTGGGTATGTGCCAAAAGGTCAGCTTGATCCAGGCGCTGATGAACCAACCGGAATTGGTGCTGCTGGACGAACCCACCAACGCACTGGACGACGCCAGCGTGCAGGTGCTGGAGGCAGAGATTCTCCGTATGAACCGGGAGGCAGGCACCACCTTTCTCATCGCCAGCCACGACAGAGCCACTTTAGAGCACCTGTGCACCAAAATACTGCGAATGGAGGCGGGGCACCTTGCGTAAAAAACAACTGACCATGCAGCAGGGACTGGCGCTGGGCTGCCTGATCCTGGTGGTGTGCGCCGTACTGTTCGGCATTGTGCTGCGGGCCACCCGCGCCCACGACTTAGAGGACCCGGAAAAGGTGGCGGCTGCCATCTGCGATCTGCCGACCGATTTCCGGGAGGATGCCGATGCAAAGGTCGAAATGTTAGACATAAGCACAGCGGTGGAGCAGCTGCAAGACCGGATTCCCCTGCAAGTGGAGATCACCGGTATGCAGCCCACCTACAACAACCTGCGCTACACCGCCAAGGTGCTAAAGACCACCGATCGGGAGCAGGCAGGCAACACGGTGGTGCTGTATCTGCTCATGTCCATGGAAAAAATGAGCGACGGCAAGCTGCACTGCGACACCGGCACCGGTTTGCCCCTGGCAGTAGGTCACAAATACCTGCTGTTTGTCCGCCCTATGGAATACATGGACCTGTACCAGCGTACCCTACCCTGCCGAGAATACCAGGCCACCACCAACGCCACGGACGCCACGCTGTACAGCTTTTGCCTGGATCGCACACAAACCCGCCCACTGCCAACCACGCCGCTGACCTTTCAGCAGGTTACAGAATACGATTACCTGGTCTATTCTCAAAAGGCGCTGGACCACGCCAAAAAATTCACCGCCGACATACGGAAGCACTACGGCGTAACTGCAAAATAACATAAAAAGCCCCATTGCCAAGAGTTGGCAATGGGGTTTATTCATTCCCTTTACAGGTGGAAGATCAGCTTGTCACTACACTTATTAAAGACGAACAGCCCGATAGCCAGGGTGACCAGCGACACCACCGAGGCATACAGCAGCAAATTCCAGGTCATCATTTGGCCGTACAGAATACACTGGCGGAACAGCTCGATCATCGAATATAGTGGGTTGATCTTAATAAGTACCACGATCCAGTCGGAGGTAATGCGGTACAGAGGATAAATGATAGGCACCATATAAAACAGCAGGTGACATAGCACATCCCAAATATACTCCACATCCCGGAAATAAACGGACATCACGGACAGGATCATACCCACGCCGGTGCAGAACACCAACAGAATGAACATGGGCACAAAGAACAGCACTGCGTAGCCGTTTAGGTGCAGAGCGTGGCCGTTGCTGATTCCGGTAAGCTTAAAGAAGATCCACACGCTCACCAGGCAAAGCAGCGAGATGGCGAAGGTTACATAGCAAGAGAGAATGGAGCTAAGCGGGTACATATACTTGGGCACATAGACCTTCTTGATGATCCCCGCATTGCGGCGGAAGGAGGTCATGGCCTGTTTGGTGGAAGATGTAAAGAAATCAAACATCAACCGGCCGGTAAACAGGAATACCGGGTAGCAGATCACACCCTTGTTGCTGCGGCCAAAGATTCCGCTGAACACCACGGAAAGCACGATCATGTTCAGCAGCGGCTGCAAAAAGCTCCACAAAATACCGATCCAAGAGTCCCGGTACTTTAACTTAATATTCTTACGGGTCAGCTCCATTAGCAGGTTTTGATACTTTTGGAACACCCGTGTATCGTGCGCAAGCGCGCGCTTTAATTTTTTTACTTTCGGCATAGATACACCTCGATCCGCTCAGAGCGGCAATGATTTTGCGCTGCTTAACGCAACCAAACACCGGATATAACTAAGGCATTATAACACACGTCGCCGCATTTTTCAACTTAAAGTGCGAATTTGGTACAAAATGTACCCTTTAGCGAAACAGATCGGCAATGGTCAGCGCTGTTTTGCGGGCAGAGGCGTCGCCGTCCACCACATAATCAGCCGCTGCACGATACTTGGCCTGGCGAGCGTCATACAGCGCCTTGGCCTGCACCGGATCCCGAAATAAAGGGCGGTTGGCGCCGTTGCCCACCCGCTGACAGATCACCTCAAAGGACGCGTCCAGCAGCACGATCTTGCCGGTGGTGCGCAGGGTCCGTACATTCTCGTCAAAGGTCAGTGCCCCGCCGCCGGTGGAGATCACGCAGTTGGGAATCTCTGCCGCCTCTGCGCAGGCTGCACGCTCCAGCTCTCGAAAATAGTCTTCCCCGTGCACCTGAAAAATAGCCGGAATAGACACGCCGCTGCGAGCCTCCACCAGCTGATCCGTATCCACAAACCGGCGACCCATAATTTTGGCCAGCTCTTTGCCCACCACAGTCTTGCCGCTGCCCATAAAGCCGCAAAGCACAATATTCATTACAGCAGTTCCTCCATTTGCTCGATCACCCGCTGCACCTGGACAGGGGTATAGGTCACATCATTCCAAATCTCCTGGGCTACCGCTGCCTGCCACACCAGCATGGGCAGGCCGTTCACCGTCTTGGCGCCGTTTTGCCGAGCCAGGCGCAGCAGCCGGGTTTCCATTGGATTATAAATGGCGTCAAATACCGCAGCCGTGTGGGCCAGCACACCCGGCTCCAGCGGGCAAGCGTCCACCTTGGGGAACATCCCCACCGGAGTACCGTTGACGATCAGGTCCCAGTCACCGGTAACGCTATTGAAATCCGTCACCGTCACCGCGCGGCCGCATTTTTCGGCAATTTCTGCCGCCAAGGCACAACCTTTCGACGGTGTGCGGGCAGCCAGGGTCACCGCCGCACCTGCCAGCACCGCCTCAAAGGCAAACATACGCGCCACGCCGCCGGTGCCCAGCACCAGCACCCGCCC
>ERZ791905.142-NODE-142-length-91787-cov-5.474796_pt1 | contig 91787 bp, 81 predicted proteins | sample MGYA00510147_ERZ791905 | MGnify/ENA primary metagenome ERZ791905 (study PRJEB30046, sample SAMN00792084) | human gut metagenome | study: EMG produced TPA metagenomics assembly of the A metagenome-wide association study of gut microbiota in type 2...
TAAATGTTGTATATGAGAAAGCATACTCTAACGGACTTCGTGCAACTGTAAAATGCTACGGTGCAGATGACGTTCAGGAAGGTGTTGCAATCATGCACCATGAGAACGTAGGTGTTTCCATTACTGGTAACTCTACCAACCCAACACGTTTCCAGCACCCGGTTGCAGGTACATACAAAAAAGAATGTATCGAGCAGGGTAAGAAATACTTCTCAGTTGCTTCCGGCGGTGGTACAGGACGTACACTTCACCCGGATAACATGGCAGCAGGTCCAGCTTCTTATGGTATGACAGATACTATGGGACGTATGCACTCTGATGCACAGTTTGCAGGTTCTTCTTCCGTTCCGGCTCACGTAGAGATGATGGGTCTGATCGGTATGGGTAACAACCCAATGGTTGGTGCAACTGTAGCAGTTGCAGTTTCTGTAGAGGAAGCTCACAAGGCAGGTAAATTCTAATAATTTGCCGCAAATTCTAAGAAATACAAGATGTATCAAGACCTTCGTACTTAATGGTACGGAGGTCTTTTTTGCACTTTGTAGGAAATATAGAAAAAACGGTATTGACAGGATATGTCAATACCGTTTTTGAAGTTAATCATTTAAAACATCATTTAAAGTGATGCCGTAATGTTTGGCAATCTCTTTTGTATCTGAATCAAAAGCACCATTTAAATATAATTCCTGACCGAGTACGAGCTTCTGACCATCCGCAAGAAAGAAACAAAGGCGTTTGGTTTTGCCATAGTCCGAACAGGATGAATCAGAGCATGTTCCGGTCACAATTTCATATTTTATGCCAATACCCTTGCAAAGGTCTGTGAATATGGCAATTTCAGAGTCATCACTGCGTCGTATACCTCCGGTTGCAAAGTGATCATATTTTGTTTTTACATCAGGATCATTGTCATTGATCAGTTCAAGATCAGTACCCTCTTTATCTTTATTGATATCGATGTATATGCTATATGCCTGTACATGTTGTGAGACAGACTTTGGATAGTATTTTGTTCGGCTTTTTAGAGTTTTTATTTCACTGGTTCGCCATAACTTATATTCACGTTTTAATTCAGAACCACTGCTACGTGTAAATCCGGGATTGACACAGTAGGTCTTTTTTGTGATTTTCTTTTCTGCACCATACATTTTTTTCCCTTTTATGGTGTTGTAAGCCCGGACTTTTATGGTATATTTTGTGGATGAACGTAAGTCTTTGATGATAAAGGCGGTACCTGTTGTAATATTGGTCTTGACCAGCTTCTTTCCAGAGTATACACGAATCTGATACCCTTTGGCATTTTGGGCTTTGTTCCATTTTAAACAGATATCATAGTTCATATCATAATATTTATGTCGCTTGCTTGTTGGCGAGGTAACAATTTTTTTATAGTTGCGACCCTTTGTCACTTCTTTGAGGTTGGTAATAGCTCCAGGGGGCTTGCTTTTAGTGGCAGCTGCTACTGTCAGTGTATGCCCCATGTAGGATATAGGCATAAGTGAGAGCATCAGGGTAAGCAGAACGACCCAGAAGCACTTTTTTGATAGAATATTTTTTCCCATATCAGTAGATCTCCTTTTTGTATGATTTAAAAACATAATACATCTGATTTTAATTATACGCAATAAAGATTAAGCAGATGATGCTGGTATTGTATAAATTACTTGCCAATGGTATGAGTTCGTGCTATGCTACTGTAAAGTAATACAGTAAACAAAGGAAAAGGAAAAATACCAATGTTAAAAGTAATTGATGATTTTGTCTGGGGTGTGCCGCTGATCGTGTTGATCCTTAGTGTGGGGATTTTCCTCACAATCCGTCTGCGGGGGCTTCAGATCACGAAACTTCCACTTGCGGTCCGTCATATTATTGCGAATGAGAAGAATGGAAAGGATGGAGAGGTGTCGAGCTTTGCGGCTCTTTGTACGGCATTGTCGGCGACGATCGGAACCGGAAATATTGTCGGAGTGGCAACCGCTATCGTTGCAGGAGGACCGGGTGCACTGTTCTGGATGTGGATCGCAGCACTTTTTGGAACGGCAACGAAATATGCAGAGTGTCTGCTGGCAATTAAATTCCGTGTGGTGGAAGAGGATGGTCACGTTGTAGGTGGTCCATTCTATTACATAGAGAATGGTATGGGAAAGAAATTCCGGTGGCTTGGACAGATCTTTGCGTTCTTTGGTGTAGGTGTGGGGCTGCTTGGCATTGGTACTTTTACACAGATCAATGGGATTACCAGCGCGGTAAAGAGCTTTTTTGATCCGGAACTGGCATGGACCATTGATCTGTTTGGCAAGACTTATTCCTGGAGCGTAGTGATCTCAGGACTGATCTTAACCGTATGTGTAGCACTGGTCATCATTGGTGGAATCAAGCGTATCTCATCCGTGGCACAGGTGGTCGTTCCATTTATGGCACTGATTTATGTAGTGACAGTACTGATCATCTTATTTACCCATGTGACAGAGATACCAGCAGCAATTGTAACAATCGTACAGAGTGCGTTTGGACTAAGAGCGGCAGCCGGTGGTGCACTTGGAGCAGTCATGGTGGCGATGCAGAAAGGAATTGCAAGAGGAATTTTTTCCAATGAGGCGGGACTAGGAAGTGCCCCGATCGCGGCTGCAACAGCAAAAACAGATGAACCTGTGGCACAGGGACTGGTATCGATGATGGGAACGGTCATTGACACACTGATCATCTGTACGATGACAGGACTTTCCATCGTGATCACGGATACATGGAATATCGGACTGGATGGTGTGGATGTTACAACAAAGGCATTTCAGATTGGACTTCCGTTTCCGGAACAGGTGTCGTCCTTCCTTTTAATGTTATGTCTGGTATTTTTTGCATTTACCACGATCCTTGGATGGAATTATTACAGCGAAAAATGTCTGGAATACCTGATCGGCAATAAACCGGCTGTATTAAAAGGATACAGATGGCTGTATATTCTTGCAGTTTTTATCGGACCTTTTATGACTGTATCAGCAGTCTGGACGATCGCGGATATCTTTAACGGACTGATGGCGCTGCCAAACCTGGTGGCTCTGGTAGCGCTCAGCGGTGTCGTGGTGCAGGAAACAAAAAAATATTTTGAAAAAATAAATTAGAATGAAAAAGAGGCAGACTATGGGTTAAACCAGAGTCTGTCTTTTACTGTACAAAGGGAATGATGATGGGATGCTATACATCCTGACGGATTTGTCTGTTTATTTTCCCTCAAAAATGTTATATAATGGTAAAGCTATTTTGTTTCTTTTATGCTAAAATAGTTATGAAGTAAGCAAGGAGAAATTACATATGAAAAATATTTGGGCCATTTTTTCGGGTGATTTAAAGCGATTGATCAAAAATCCGTTTGCACTTATCATTGCAATCGGTCTATGCGTGATTCCTTCTTTGTATGCGTGGTTTAATATTTATGCAAACTGGGATCCTTATGCCAATACTGCCAATATCAAGATTGCAGCGGTATCGGAGGATAAGGGATATACGATGCAGGACGGAACGCAGGAAAATATGGGAGATCAGGTACTGGATCAGTTAAAAGAAAATACGGCGATCGGCTGGGAGTTCCTGGATGATAAGCAGGAAGCGATCGACGGTGTTTACAGTGGTAAATATTATGCTGCAGTCGTGATCAGCGAAGACTTTACCTATATGATGTATAACTTTTTCAAAGAAGACTTTAACAGTCCATCCATTACCTACTATGAAAATGAAAAGAAGAATGCAATTGCGGTTAAGATCACAGATACAGCGGTTTCGACCTTAAAGCAGAGCATTAATGAGACTTTCATTGAAGTAGTGGCAAGCAGTATCTTTACACAGACCAATAATCTTTCGGATAAGATCGCAGGCGGGGATGAATTTGAGAAGTTCCAGAAGAAGATAGAAGACCTTAACAACAATCTGATTTCCTACAGTGGCATGATTGATACTTTTATTTCAGGAAATGAGGCACTGACTCAGTCTGTTGCAGAGGCAAAGGGAAGTATTCCGGGGCTGAGTAAAGATATCCAGTCCGGCTCACAGCATTTTTCTGATACGAAGAACAGCCTGACAGAGACACAGACTTCGCTGTCTTCATTCAGTGACAGCGTACAGCAGACCATGTCTCAGATCAAAACATCCATTGATCAGATCAATTCGGATATTAATGCGACAAATCTGGCAGAAAATGCACAAAAGACAGCAGACAGCATTGGTCAGACCGCAGCAGATACTGCAGCATTAAAGAAACAGCTTCAGGATCTGCAGACACATTTAAGTCAGGTGACAGTAGAAGGAAATATTTCAGACGAAGAGAAAAAAGTAATTTCTGATATCATCAGCACGATCGGAACAATCGACAGTGGGGCATCTGATATCCAGAATGCGGTAAACGGTATCAACCAGATGCTGGCAGGGTCAGGCACCAGTGTTTCCATGGGTACGTCAGGAACTGATGTCTCCGGAAGCCAGGTGGCAGATTCGGTAAATGCATCGATCGGAAATATGTCAGAAATGCTCTCCATGTGCAGCCAGTCGATTGACAATATGCAGCAGGTATACGTCAACAGCCTTGTACCACAGATGACGAGCGTGATCGACAGCATGGAGCAGATGTTAAATAACGTTACAACATTACTGGATAATTTAGACAGCACGATGGGAAATGTCAGCACCGTATTTTCAGGTATTGAAATGACGGTGAACAGTACCAGTGACAGTTTGGAGCAGATCCAGAAAGTGATCAAAGAGGTCAGCACAAAACTGACAGATTTGATCGATAAATTGAATACCGTCAGTGATGACGAGAAGGTAATGGCTTTGCTGGATTTCTTACGTGGAGATCCGGAAGAGTACGGCGCATTCTTCTCACAGCCGGTTTCCGTAAAAACAGAAGCAGTATATCCGATTGCAAACTATGGTTCTGCAATGACACCTTTCTATACGATCCTGGCAATGTGGGTAGGTGGAACCGTTCTGGTTGCATTAATTAAAGTAAAAGCAGAGCCCAAAGGACTGGAAAACGTAAAATCTTATCATTTATACTTTGGCAGATATTTACTGTTCTTTGTACTAGGACAGTTACAGGCGGCAATCGTTGTTCTGGGTGATATTTATCTGCTGGGATGCCAGATCCTGTACCCGGGACTGTTCTGGTTTGTGGCGTCGCTGGCAAGCTTTACCTTTACAGTACTGATCTACTCACTGGCACTTGCCTTTGGGGATGTCGGAAAAGCTCTTGCGGTTGTTATCATGGTAATCCAGATCGCAGGATCCGGCGGTACATTTCCAATTGAGTTATTGCCGCAGATCTACCGTAATATTTATATTTTCTTCCCGTTCCCGTATGCGATCAATGCAATGCGTGAGACCATCGGAGGAATGTATGGAAATTATTACGTGAAGAATCTGGCAGAACTGCTGATCTTTGCAGTAGTAGGTCTTATGATCGGTCTGGTGATCCGTCTCCCATTTATCAAGATCAGTCACTTTATGGAAGAGCGGATGGAAGATACAAAATTGATGTAGCATGGAGGAACTTATGGAACAAAAAAATAAATACGAAGAAATGTATGAAAAGCTGGTGTTCTATGAACAGAAAATCCATGAGACAAATCAGAAAAGGATCCGGATCGGACTGAAATGTATCTGGATCATACCATTGATCTTTCTGGTATTACTGTTCTGGACAGAGAGTAATAAAGTAGTATTCCTGATCTTGTGGATTGTCTCTCTTTTTGCAATTGCAACTTATCTGATCCTGACCGAGTATGCAGATTATAATCTGCAGGAACGGCTGAGTGAGATCATCAATGAGGAGCGCGAGCCGGAGGCACTTTTAGGACAGGAGATTACAGAGATGAGTGCAAACTTAAAAAATGTGATCCAGAAGATCGACAATACCCTGAATGCAGAAACAGAGCAGGAAGAGAAAGCGGAGGAAACAGAAGATGCGTAATATATTTAAAATATTCCTTTCCGATGCGAGACGAATTTCAAAAAATGTGGTTGCAGTGGTTGTGATCATGGGCCTGAGTATTATCCCATCGCTGTATGCGTGGTTTAATATATTTTCAAACTGGGATCCGTATGGACCGGATTCGACATCTAATCTTAAGATTGCAGTCGTATCCGCGGATAAAGGTGCGGAGGTTGCAGGCGTTTCCGTGAATATCGGTTCAACTGTCATTGACACCTTAAAAGGCAACACCACGATGGGCTGGGTATTTACAGACACCGTGGATGAGGCAGTCGACGGAGTGGAGGACAACTCCTATTATGCAGCACTGGTTATACCAGAAGAATTTACCGAGGATATGATCAGCTTCTTGGGTGGCAAGATCGAGAACCCGGATATTATCTATTACGAAAACGAGAAAAAGAACGCGATCGCACCGAAGATCACTGCCAAGGCAAAAACAGCAGTGCAGGAGCAGGTCAATGCAGCATTTGTCAGCACACTGGCAGAGACGATCATGAAAGTGGGTGGAAGTGTTGCGGGTGCAGACCCACAGACAGGTTCCGTAACCGATGCAGTGCTTGACCGTTTGAATGCGTTAAGCGATAACTTAAGAAATTACATCAGCATCTTAAACTCATTTGTGAGTATCATGAGTTCAGCAGAAAGTATTGTTGAGACCAGTCAGGTCATGCTTCCTGGTCTGGACAGTATGGTTTCAACCGGACAGGATACGGTAACTACCATGGAAGGGCTTCTGATTGCAGGTGATGCAACGGCTGATTCTGCAACACAGATGGTAAACTACAGTCTTGATATGGTAAATAATACCTTAGACAGTGTGTCCAGTGTTATTCAGAACGACATGAACAAGTTAAAGAATTATGAGCAGGCAGTCGGAAGTGGTCTTACCAGTTCCAAGGCAATGATGCCGTATCTGGGACAGCTTTTCGACAGCTCAGTTTCCGGATGGGAAGGAACCGCCGATGATGAGACACAGGTACAAATCCAGAATATCAGGGATCAGTTAAATGCGATCGAACTGGAATTAAACGGTCTGACCGAAAATGGAACTGCAACAGCAGGCGATATCGACACACTGGAAAATCAGATCACAGGACAGATTGCGGCGTGTAAACAGTCGGTAACTTCCTTAAAGGATTACTATACTTATACCGTAAAACCACAGCTGGATCAGACTATGAATGAAATGCATGATTCTATGGTAACGACCACAGCAATTTTAAATGGTATTGATGCGGATTTCAGCGATGTAGAGTATGTGTTAAGAGATTACCAGAAGACGTTAGAAAATGGTAAGGCAAGCTTAAACGATTCGCTTACCATGGCACAGAATTTACAGAATGGACTTTCGGATGTGATCGCAGATATCTTATCTTTAGAGCAGGATGAACAGTATCAGGAGATCATGGATATCGTGGAGACTGACCCGACGATGCTTGGAAATTTTATTTCGTCTCCGGTCAATCTGGATACCGTAGGCATCTTTGAGATTGAAAATTATGGTTCCGCAATGGCACCATTCTATACAATACTGGCGTTATGGGTAGGAGCACTGATTCTGGTTGCGATCGTTCACGTCAAAGTAGAACCGGTTGAAGGTATTGATGAGATGAAACCATATCAGGCATATTTCGGACGTTATATCCTGTTTTTCCTGGTCGGTCAGACACAGACCCTGATCACGGTACTTGGAGATCTGTTTTATATCCATATCCAGTGCCACAATCCGTTTTTGTTCTGGCTGGCGGCATCCATCAGCAGTTTTGTATTTACCCTGTTCATCTACTCCCTGACCGTTGCATTCGGAAATGTAGGTGAGGCACTTGCCATCGTGGTAATGGTTATCCAGGTAGCCGGAGCGGGCGGTACATTCCCGATCCAGACACTGCCGGAGATCTATCAGAAGATCTATAAATATTTCCCGTTCCCATATGGAATGGATGCGATGCGAGAGACGATCGGTGGTATCTACCAGCTTGATTACTGGAAAAACATCGGTACCCTTGGTATCTACATCATCATCTCGCTTGTGATCGGACTTGTGGTTGCGATCCCATTCCGCAAGCTGATGGAAAAGATCGAGCAGAGCAAGGAAAATACCGGAATCATGATATAATGAGCGCAAGTGAGTCAACATGCTTGCATGATTGACGAACGGCGAATTGGATCATGAAGCTATGCTTCATGATATAGGTATAGGTGGAGAAAAATGCAATTAATACGAATGGTTCTTCTGCTGACCGGACTTTTGATGGTGGTCGCGCCAAGGGCGTGCACCAGAAAAGGATCGCGGGGAGATCAGGCGGCAGAAAAAAAGATCCGGACCATGGGAGGGTGGCTAACAGCGGCAGCCATCATCTGGCTGGTAACGGATATGATATGGTAGGATTTTGGATAAAGGGATTGCTTTTGAAGGAAAAGATATTTACAGAATGTCTGGAATGGGTTATAGTACATAGTAATGAAAAAAATGGAGGATTTAGCTATGTATTGTAAAAATTGCGGACAGCAGTATGTAACAGATGAAGCAGTAATGTGTGTAAAGTGCGGCGCACAGAAGGGAACAGGCAATAATTTTTGCCCGAACTGTGGTCAGCCTACACCACCAAACAGCCAGGTATGCTTAAACTGTGGTGTAGCCCTTGGTGCTTATGGACCAAAAGGAGAAAAATCTAAAATTGCAGCCGGACTGCTTGGAATTTTCTTAGGAGCTTTTGGTATTCACAATTTCTATCTTGGATATACAGGAAAGGCAATCGCTCAGTTACTGATCACACTGGTGAGCTGCTTTATTTTATCACCGGTATCTGCAATCTGGGGACTGATCGAGGGTATCATGATCCTCTGCGGCAAGATCGACCGCGATGCAAAGGGCGATCTGCTTTCAGATTAATACTGGAATATGGTACAGATGAAATCCTTTGTTGAGGGAATAGAATTTTAAATAAGCGATAACTACAGGGAATAACCGTCATAAAAAATTGTGACGGTTATTTTTCGATTTGTTTATTGACAAAAAATAATCATGTGTTATCATAGCTTTAGTGTGATGTGTGTTTAAAGTAATAAACTATTGAGGAATGCTTTATGAGAAAACAGGTATTATCTCTTCTTGTAGAGAATAACCCAGGTGTAACAAGCCATATTTCCGGTCTGTTCAGTCGGAGAGGCTACAATATCGACAGCTTTTCTTCCGGTGTGACTGCAGATCCACGCTACACAAGAATTACAATTGTGACGAGCGGAGATGAGCAGATCTTAGAGCAGATTGAAAAACAGTTAGCAAAGCTGGAAGATGTGGTTGATATTAAGAAGTTAGAATCGGGTTCTTCCGTTACAAGAGAATTGATTTTAGTTAAGATTAAGGCAAAGGATACCGAACGCCAGCCTATTCTTAATGTAACAGAAATCTTTCATGGCAAAGTAGTGGATGTGACCCATGATTCCATGGTGATCGAACTGACTGGACATGAAGATAAATTAGACGCGTTTTTAGATCTGCTGTCAGGATATGAAATCCTTGAACTGGCACGGACCGGAACGACAGGTTTGTCCCGTGGTATATCAGATGTTGTTATGATCGATGAAAACGGAACATGCCGTACACTATAAGAGCAAATAATAGAAATTGGAGGAAATAAATTATGGCAGCAAAAATATTTTATCAGGAAGACTGTAACCTTTCATTACTGGATGGAAAGACAATCGCGATCATCGGATACGGAAGTCAGGGACATGCACATGCATTGAACTTAAAAGATTCCGGATGCCATGTTATCATTGGTCTTTACAAAGGAAGCAAATCATGGGCAAAAGCAGAAGAGCAGGGATTTGAAGTATATACAGCAGCAGAGGCAGCAAAAAAAGCAGATATCATCATGATCTTGATCAACGATGAGAAACAGGCAGATATGTACAAAAACGATATCGAGCCAAACCTGGAAGCTGGAAACATGTTAATGTTCGCACATGGTTTCAATATCCATTTCGGATGTATCGTACCGCCTAAGGATGTTGATGTTACAATGATCGCTCCAAAAGGACCGGGACATACCGTACGTTCTGAGTATCAGGCGGGCAAAGGTGTTCCATGCCTGATCGCAGTAGAGCAGGATGCAACAGGAAAAGCACAGGATATGGCATTGGCATATGCACTTGGTATCGGCGGAGCAAGAGCCGGTGTTCTTGAGACAACATTCCGTACAGAGACAGAGACAGACCTCTTTGGTGAGCAGGCAGTTCTTTGCGGTGGTGTCTGTGCATTAATGCAGGCAGGTTTTGAGACATTATGCGAAGCTGGATATGATCCAAGAAACGCATACTTTGAGTGTATCCATGAGATGAAATTGATCGTAGACTTAATCTACCAGTCAGGTTTCGAAGGAATGAGATATTCTATCTCCAATACAGCAGAGTATGGTGATTACATTACCGGACCAAAACTGATCACAGAAGAGACCAAGAAAACCATGAAGAAGATCTTAACCGATATTCAGGATGGTACTTTTGCAAAAGAGTTCTTATTAGATATGTCTCCTGCAGGCCGTCAGGTTCACTTCAAAGCAATGAGAAAGAGAGCTGCAGAGCATCCTTCCGAGGCAGTTGGTAAAGAGATCCGTAAACTGTATAGCTGGAACAACGAAGAGGATAAACTGATCAATAACTAATCCGTACATAAGTGGCGGTGCAGGGCAAATGTCCTGCACCGTTTTTGGTTGCACAAAAGTGCTATTGACAAATGTGTCTGATATGATAAAATAAATCATGTTGTGAATGAAATAGCAGACGTGGATGAGGAATAGTAGAGGTGATACGTTTTTCAGAGAGCTGTCGGTGGCTGCGAGACAGTAGACCAAGACCTTGAACTCGCCTTGGAGTCCTTTTGTGGAAGCAGTATAAACTGTGTGTAGACAAGAGCGTGAGCTTCGCGTTAAGGAGAATGAGTGCGCATCCGTTTTTACAGAGGAGTATGGTTAAAAACGTGCGAATAAGAGTGGTACCACGGAGGTTAAGATATCTTCGTCTCTCGTATCGGAATGACAGTTCCGATTCGGAGATGGAGATTTTTTGATTCATGGAAATTTAAAACATAAAAGAGGAGAACACAAAAATGGCAGAACTTTATAACCACAAGGTAGTGGAGAAAAAGTGGCAGAAAGTCTGGGATGACAATAAGGCTTTTGCAGCAACGGATGATTACAGCAAACCAAAATATTATGCACTGGTAGAGTTCCCATATCCGTCAGGACAGGGACTTCATGTAGGACATCCAAGACCATATACGGCACTGGATATTGTAGCAAGAAAGAGAAGAATGCAGGGCTATAACGTATTATATCCGATGGGGTGGGATGCGTTTGGTCTTCCGACCGAGAACTATGCGATCAAAAATAAGATCCATCCAAAGATCGTAACTGCGAATAACGTAGCACGTTTCAAAGATCAGTTACATTCCCTCGGTTATTCCTTTGACTGGGATCGTGAGATCAATACAACGGATCCAAGCTATTACAAATGGACCCAGTGGATCTTCTTAAAATTATTCAAAGCAGGTCTTGCATACAAAAAGGAGATGCCGATCAACTGGTGTACTTCCTGTAAGGTAGGACTTGCGAACGAGGAAGTAGTAAATGGTGTCTGTGAGCGTTGTGGCTCTCCGGTTGTTCGTAAAGTAAAAAGCGAGTGGATGCTTAAGATTACAGAGTATGCAGATAAACTGATCGAGGGGTTAAACGACGTTGATTATATTGAGCGTGTCAAAGTATCCCAGAAAAACTGGATTGGAAAATCTCAGGGAGCTGAGGTAGATTTTTCCATTGCAGGAAAAGAGGATAAACTCCGTGTATACACCACACGTTGTGATACCTTATTTGGAGCAACTTATATGGTTGTTTCTCCGGAGCACCCGCTGATCGACAAATACAAAGAGGAACTGAAAAACTGGGATGAGATTGCTGCATACCGTGAAGAGGCAGCAAAGAAATCTGATTTTGAGCGTTCTGAGCTTGCAAAAGAGAAGACAGGTGTTGTATTAGACGGCTTAAAGGCAGTCAATCCGGTCAATGGAAAAGAAATCCCAATCTGGATCTCAGATTATGTACTGATGTCCTATGGAACCGGTGCGATCATGGCAGTTCCAGCGCACGATGACAGAGACTGGGAATTTGCAAAGAAATTTAATCTTCCTCTGATCCAGGTTGTTGCAAAGAATGGAGAAGAAGTGGATGTTAATGCGGCAGCATTTACCGATGTTGCAACTGGAGTTCTGATCAATTCTGATTTCTTAAATGGACTGGAAGTAAAAGATGCGAAAGCAAAAATGATCGCATTCTTAGAGGAAAAAGGAATCGGAAAAGCAAAGACCAATTATAAATTAAGAGACTGGGTATTCTCACGTCAGCGTTACTGGGGCGAGCCGATCCCAATCGTTCACTGTGACAAATGCGGTTATGTGCCGATCGATGAGAGCGAGCTGCCATTGATGCTTCCAGAGGTAGAGAGCTATATGCCGACCGACAATGGAGAATCTCCACTTGCTGCAATGACAGACTGGGTAAATACAACCTGTCCTTGCTGCGGCGGTCCTGCAAAGAGAGAGACAGATACTATGCCTCAGTGGGCAGGTTCTTCCTGGTATTTCTTAAGATATACTGACCCGCACAATGACGAGGCACTTGCAAGCCCGGAAGCGTTAAAATACTGGATGCCGGTTGACTGGTATAATGGAGGTATGGAGCATACAACCTTACATCTTCTTTATTCCAGATTCTGGCACAAATTCCTTTATGATGAGAAAGTCGTTCCATGTCCGGAACCATACCAGAAGAGAACTTCCCATGGTATGATTTTGGGTGAGAATGGCGAGAAGATGTCCAAATCAAGAGGAAACGTCGTAAATCCGGATGATATCGTAAGAGATTACGGTGCAGATACCTTAAGAACCTATGAGATGTTCATCGGTGCATTTGACTTAAGTGCATCCTGGTCAGAAGATGGTGTAAAAGGATGCCGCCGTTTCTTGGAGAGAGTATGGAAATTACAGGATATCATGACCGAAGAAGAGGGATACTCAAAAGACTTAGAGACCAAGATGCACCAGACCATCAAGAAAGTAAGCAGTGATTTTGAAAACCTGAAATACAACACTGCGATCGCAGCCATGATGGCATTGATCAATGAGTTCTACAAGAAAAACTCCATCACAAAGGGCGAATACAAGACATTGCTTTTGTTACTGAACCCGGTAGCACCGCATATCACAGAGGAACTGTGGCAGAATATCGGCGGAGAGGGTTATGTATATCAGCAGACCTGGCCAGAATATGATGAGGCAAAAACAGTAGAACAGACCGTAGAGATCGCGGTTCAGATTAATGGAAAAACGAAAGGAACATTGGCAATCGGAAAAGATGATGCGAAAGAGGATGTTATTGCAAAAGCAAAAGAGACCATCGCAGATAAACTTACTGGAACGATCATAAAAGAGATTTATGTTCCGGGAAGAATTGTCAATATTGTTATGAAATAGGATGGAAAAAGGAACAAAATTATTAAATGGTTCCATCTGGAAGGGGATTGTGTCATTTGCAATCCCCCTCTTTTTGGGAAATTTATTTCAACAACTTTATAATACCGCTGACTCACTGATCGTCGGAAATTTTCTGGGCAGTGATGCCCTTGCTGCGGTCAGTTCCTCGGGAAGTCTGATCTTTTTAATGGTCGGTTTTTTCAATGGAATTGCAGTGGGAGCCGGTGTTGTCATCTCCAAATATTTTGGAGCAAAAGATTATGAGGGACTGAAACGGGCAGTCCATACCGATGTGGCGTTTGGTCTGGTGGCAGGATTGCTTTTGACGGCTGTCGGTATTTTTTTGGCACCACAGATTCTGGTCTTAATGGGAACACCGGAGAGTGTTCTGCCAAATTCAATCATCTATTTTCGGGTGTATTTTGCCGGTTCCCTTGCATTTGTTATGTATAACATTGTAATGGGGATTTTGCAGGCAGTCGGAGACAGCAGACATCCGCTTTATTATCTGATCTTTTCTTCGATCATTAACATCGTACTGGATCTGATCCTAGTCGGGGGATTTCGGCTTGGTGTCGGAGCGGCGGCTTTTGCAACTGCGGTTTCGCAGGCGGCGAGTGCACTGCTTTGTTTCTGGAGACTGGTACGGATCAAAGATGTCTATCAGGTGAGGATCAGAGAGATACGGTTTCACAAAGAAATGCTCAGCCAGATCATTTCGCTTGGTCTGCCGTCTGGAATGCAGAATTCGATCATCTCATTTGCCAATATCATTGTGCAGACGAATATCAATAAATTTGGCGTGATGGCAGTGGCAGGATGCGGTGTCTATTCCAAAATTGAGGGGTTTGCGTTCCTGCCAATCACCTGTTTTGCCATGTCACTGACAACTTTTATTGGTCAGAACCTTGGTGCGAGACAGTATGACCGGGCAAAAAAAGGAGCCTATTTTGGAATTGCATGTTCGGTAACGTTAGCGGAGCTGGTCGGTGTGATCGTATATTTTCTGATCTCTTATCTGGCGGCAGGATTTGATAATACCGCAGAGGTGGTTGCGATCGCAACGAGACAGGCGCATGTGGAGGCGTTGTTTTACTGTTTCCTTGCATTTTCCCATTGTATTGCCGGAATTATGCGAGGCGCAGGAAAGTCAACCGTGCCGATGTTTGTCATGCTGGCATCCTGGTGTATTATCCGTATCACATACATCACGGTGACCGTGCATTTTATTCCGGAGATCCAGGTCATTTTCTGGGCATATCCGCTGACATGGTCGATCAGTTCAGTAATCTTTTTGATTTATTTCTTAAAGGCGGACTGGATCCATAATTTTGAACGAACAGAAAAAAACATGCACCGTTAGGCGCACCACAAAAAAGACCTGCCATCCGTTATGGATGGTAGGTCTTATAAAATGTGATAAATTCTTCCAGTGATTTGGATGGTTTGATGCTGCTGCGGTAGGCAAACCCGACTTCACGTTTGTGGATCGGGATACCAAGCGGGATCTCAACCAGTGCACCGGAGGCGAGGTCCTCTGACACGAAACTTTTGATGACACAGGCAACACCGACACCGATACGTGCGAAATCGATCAAAAGATCCATATTGGAAATATCGATGGAGTCTTTGATAACAATCTGGTTTTCCTGTAAATAATCGTCAATGTATTGTCTGGTCATATTGTTCTTATCAAGCAGCATCAGGGTCGAACTGGAAAGGATCTGGTTCTTTTGGATACCGCGTGCCCGTAGATTGCGGATATAGTCTTTGGTCGCAACAAACACATCTTCAATTTCTTCCAGAAAATCAAATTGAATATTCTTAATGGAATCAGGTTTTCCGATCAGTCCGATGTCGATTTTATTGTCTTCGATCAGACGAAGTGTCTCATTGGTCGACTGGCAGGTGATGGAAATGGAAATATGCGGGTTGCGCCGGATAAACTCTTTTAAATAAGGGAGCAGCATGTACTTACACAGGGTAGCACTGACTCCTATTTTTAAATGTCCGACTCCAAGTTCAATGGAGCGGCGCAGCTTTTCTTCTCCGAGATTTAACGTCTCAAAGGCACTGCTGACATGTTCGTAAAGCAGCTTGCCTTCTTCGGTCAGAACAACACCTCTTGAACTTCTTGAAAAGAGCTTGCAGCCGACACTTTCTTCCAGTTTCTGGATGGATTTACTGATCGCAGGCTGGCTGATGTAAAGCTCTTTGGCAGCTTTTGAGATATTGCCTGTATTTGCAACCGTATAAAAGATACGGTAAGAAGATAGATTCTGGTTCATGAAAAACTCCTTTTTCTTTTGGAATAAGTATAGTATAACATGATTATTAGTTATGGTAAATATATTTATTATGTATTTTGATTATATTATTATTTATGTTAAAATCATAGGCAGATAGAGTGAAGGAAACACAAAACTCATCGAACACACACACACGAATCAGTAAGTTTTTAGATCAGGAGGACATAACACATGGGGATGACAATGACGCAAAAAATCCTTGCTGCACATGCAGGGCTCCCGTCTGTAAGTGCCGGGCAGTTGATTGAGGCAGATTTGGATCTGGTGCTTGGTAATGATATTACCTCGCCGGTAGCCATACATGAGATGGATAAGATGAAAGTGGATGGCGTTTTTGACAAGGATAAGATTGCATTAGTGCTTGACCATTTTGTACCAAATAAAGATATTAAGTCTGCACAACACTGTAAATGTGTCAGGGAGTTTGCATGCAGACATGATATTACAAATTACTTTGATGTAGGAGAGATGGGAATTGAACATGCACTTCTTCCAGAAAAAGGTTTAACCGTTGCCGGAGACGTTATCATTGGCGCAGATTCCCACACCTGTACCTACGGAGCTTTGGGAGCATTTTCTACCGGAGTAGGAAGCACAGACATGGCTGCCGGTATGGCAACAGGAAAAGCATGGTTTAAAGTGCCTTCTGCAATTAAATTTAACCTGACTGGAAAACCGGCGAAGTGGATCAGTGGTAAGGATATTATCCTGCACATCATCGGAATGATCGGTGTGGATGGTGCACTTTACAAATCCATGGAGTTTGTCGGAGACGGCATTTCCTATCTGTCTATGGATGACCGTTTTACAATCGCAAATATGGCGATCGAGGCAGGTGGAAAGAATGGTATCTTCCCGGTAGACGATCTTGCCAAAGAGTATATGAAAGAACATTCCAAACGTCCTTATGTTGTTTATGAGGCAGATGAGGATGCGGAATATGAAGAGGAATATACGATTGATCTTAGCACATTAAAACCGACCGTTGCATTCCCGCATCTTCCGGAAAATACCAGAACCATCGATGAAGTGGGTGACTTAAAGATCGATCAGGTTGTGATCGGTTCCTGCACCAACGGAAGAATGGATGATCTGCGTATTGCAGCATCTATTTTGAAAGGAAAAAAAGTAGCAAAGGGACTTCGTGTTATCGTCATTCCTGCAACACAGCAGATTTATCTGGATGCCATGCAGGAGGGACTGTTAAAAATTTTCATTGAGGCAGGTGCAGTTGTGAGCACCCCGACCTGTGGACCGTGTCTGGGAGGTTATATGGGTATCCTGGCAGAGCATGAGAGATGTGTTTCTACCACAAACCGTAACTTCGTAGGACGAATGGGACACGTTGAGTCAGAAATTTATCTTGCAAGCCCTGCAGTAGCCGCAGCAAGTGCGATCACCGGCAGATTATCAGGACCGGATGAAGTTGTATCAGAATAGAGGATGGAAGGAGACAGAACATGAAAGCAGCAAAAGGTCATGTGTTCAAATTTGGTGATAATGTAGATACGGATGTAATTATTCCGGCAAGATACTTAAATTCTTCTGATCCCAAAGAGCTTGCAACACATTGTATGGAAGATATTGATGCGGAGTTCGTAAACAAAATGACACCGGGAGACATCATTGTTGCAAATAAGAATTTTGGATGTGGTTCCTCCAGAGAGCATGCACCGCTTGCCATCAAGGCAGCGGGAGTAAGTTGTGTCATTGCAGAGACATTTGCGCGTATCTTTTACCGCAATGCCATTAATATCGGACTTCCGATCATAGAATGTCCGGAAGCGGCACAGGCGATTGAAGCCGGAGATGAGGTAGAGGTGAACTTTGATACCGGAGTGATCACTGATGTTACGAAAAATACATCGTATCAGGGTCAGGCATTTCCACCTTTTATGCAGAAGATTATTGACTGTGAGGGACTGGTCAATTATATCAACCAGAAATAGCAGACAGGTAATCTAAAAATCGTTTTGAAATTTTGATATGGGTATATACATCGGCATATTCTTTCGGGGAAAACGTATCGACATAGTTTTCCGGAAAGTTCCGATGGATGCCGGCTGCCTTTGCCAGATCAACTGCCTTGTTGTAGGCAATGGCAGCTTTTTCTTCTTTGGAGTAGGTGCCGATGATGAAATTGCCGTTGATGTGGATCACGGCGCGGTATTTGATCAGTCCCTTGTCCTGATACTGTAAAACACCATGGTAGCGGTTGATGATGATCAGATTGGAATAGCGGAAATCAAACTCGTCGCCATTGGCAAACTGGTAATCTCTTCCGGCAACTGCGTAGGGCTTAATGCCATAGCGGGATAAAATGGAGTACTGCATGCCATAGTCATTGACGAACAGGTGCCCCTGCCGTTTCTGGATCTTGTGGCTTGCGTAATAGAAAAGATCATCAATATCAAACTTCAACTCCAGGGAAGGCGTCAGAAAATAGCTGAAATAACCTTTCCGAAGGTAAATGGGATTTCTGAAATAAAGATGATTATCCCGGAAATTAATAAGTGTGACCGCCTTGTCCGGTGACAGAAACCGAAGATGACTGGTATAGTTGGTCAGATCCACGGACGTATCATTCAGGATATGGGCAGCCTCAAGATAAGTGCCATGTGCATCTTCTTCTGTGGAAGAACTGCCGAGGCTGATGTGTTTGTTTTTGTAAGTAATATTGGAACGGTAGTAGATCGTACCGTTTTTTTGTTTTGCGGTATAGACTCCCGGGAGCATAGAACCTCCTATATGATTACTTTTCATCATTGAGATGGGGATAGCATAACATTTTTCAGGTAAGAATGCAAGTTTCGAGGGCGAATACGTTGACATGGACGTATTGTTTCTTATATAATGGGGAAAGAAATTTCCATAAATGTATGAAAATGTTAAAATCGCAGTTTGTGGATGTGCGCTGCCTGACACAGATTGCGTTTGTGTAATGTAACAGGTAAAGTGACAGAGCGCAGCGCAGAAATGAGGATAAAATGGAATTAATGTATGCGAGCACGAGAGATGCGAATGAAAAGGTAACAGCTTCCGAGGCAATCTTAAAAGGATTGGCAAAGGATGGGGGATTGTATGTTCCGACAACGATTCCGACTCTGGATGTAGAGCTGGATGCTCTGGCAAAAATGTCCTATCAGGAGACAGCTTACGAGGTATTAAAACGTTTTCTGACAGACTTTACAGAAGAAGAGTTAAAGCATTGTATTAATGCTGCATACGATAGCAAGTTTGATACTGAGGAGATCGCACCGCTTGTAGATGCAGATGGCGCATATTATCTGGAATTGTTCCATGGACCGACCATTGCATTTAAGGATATGGCTCTTTCTATTCTGCCACATCTGCTGATCACAGCAGCCCGCAAGAATCAGGTAAAAAATGATATCGTTATCTTAACAGCAACCTCTGGTGATACAGGAAAGGCTGCTTTGGCAGGATTTGCTGATGTAAAGGGAACCAAGATCATCGTATTTTATCCAAAGAACGGTGTCAGCCCAATCCAGGAGAAACAGATGGTAACCCAGAAGGGTGACAACACATTTGTGGTAGGTATCCACGGAAACTTCGATCAGGCACAGACTGGTGTGAAGCAGATGTTCTCCGATGCTGCACTGGCAAAAGAGATGGATGCAGCCGGATATCAGTTCTCATCTGCAAACTCCATCAACATCGGACGTCTGGTACCACAGATCGCATACTATGTATATGCTTATGCAAAATTGTATGCAAACGGTGTGATCGCCAAAGACGAGAAGATCAACATTGTAGTACCAACCGGAAACTTCGGTAATATTCTGGCAGCGTTCTATGCAAAGAATATGGGACTTCCAATCGCGAAACTGATCTGTGCATCCAATGAAAATAAAGTCCTTTATGATTTCTTCCAGACTGGTACCTATGATAAGAACAGAGAGTTCATGCTGACCAGTTCTCCATCCATGGATATTCTTATCTCAAGCAATCTGGAGCGTCTGATCTACCGTATCGCAGGAGAGGATGCAGCAAAGAATACAGAACTGATGAAAGATCTCTCTGCAACTGGAAAATACGAGATTACACCGGAGATGAAAGAAAAATTAAATGACTTTTACGGTAACTACACCAGCGAGGCAGAGACCGCAGAGACCATCCGCAATTTATACGAAAAGACCGGATATATCATTGATACCCATACTGCAGTGGCAGCCGGTGTATATGACAAATACAAAAAGGATACAAAGGATACCGATACCAAGACAGTGATCGCATCTACAGCAAGTCCATTTAAGTTTACCAGAAGCGTAATGGATGCGATTGATATGAAATACGATAGCTGGGGTGATTTTGAGTTAGTTGATGAGTTAAGTAAGATCGGCAATGTAAAAGTGCCACAGGCGATCGAGGAGATCCGCAACGCGGAGGTCCGTCACAAGACAGTTTGTGAAGTAGCGGAGATGCCACAGGTCGTAAAGAAATTCCTTGGCATTTAAGAGAATAAGATAATGTGTGCGCCCATCTGGCGCACACAAAAAAAGAAAGCACAGAAGTTTAACTCTGTGTTTTCTTTTTGATTCTAATTATTATTCTGATTTATAGATCTCAAAAATGAAGTGGATTGTTCCAAATGGATAAACGATCGGAAGCAGATAAGTCTCTGACTTGAAAGTAAGTAGCTCGTCTGTTTCTACCATTGGAGGATCTAAAGCCAATTCGATAGAAAATTCATTGGATACATTTACATTGAATAATCCGTTGTGGAGATTTAAGAAATCTTCCAGAGAGGACTGCACATACTCATCAAATGCTGTAAATGTCTCGCCAACATACCGTGAAGCAAATGCAATACATGCAGTTTCCGGCATATCGATATAAGTCTTTAAAGAAAAACGTCCGTTGATTTTCTGGGATACACAGTAATTCGTCGGATATTCTTTGCATACATATGGATTTACCGGAGTGAAATCATCTCCGATAAAACGCACCAGATTTGTAAAGAGCAGACGAAGGAATGAAATCTCGAAAGAAGAAAGGGAACGCTCTGCAATTACAAAGAAGTTTTCAACCAGATGGTCGATGGATTCCTGTGTCTCATTGGAATAATCATCTTCATAAATCTCGTTCTGTGATTCGTAGTCAATAATGAGAGACTGGAGCTTTTGGTTGTCAATTAATCCCTCATCTACAAGAGTCTGTCCTAACTGCAAGAAGTCTGGACTCTGTGACTGCAAAAGTTCAGCAACCTGTGCCTCTGTAAGATATCCCTCATGGATAGCAAGCTCACCGAAACGGGAATCCTGATGGGTCTGCATAATTACAATTTGATCTACTTCGTTCGCTGTCATGTATCCGGCATGCATTGCAAGGGTACCAAGTTTTAAATGCTCGGAGGACTTTTTCTCCAAGGCATGGATAAGCTGGTCGCCGGTTACGACATGATTTGCTAATAGATAGTTACCAAAAAACTGGGCGTACATAGTTAGCTCCTTTCAAATCTGGAAGTGATAATGTGTTGAATTTGATCCGCCGTTTTTAAAGGTTTTTGCACAAAATCCTTTGCACCTGCCTCGATGGCGGCACGGAGCTGTGACTGTGTTCCCACAGATGAGACAATAATGATATCGGCATTTTTATCAAAATCAATGATTTCACGAATAGCAGCATTTCCATCTTTTACTGGCATTACAATGTCAAGGAAGACAAGAGTTGGCTTTTCTTTTTTGTACATGTCGATGCAATCCTGACCATTGGATGCTTCTAAAAAGACCGGAGAGCCATACTGCGAAATAATGTCTTTGATCTGTTTCCTTGCGAGTATAGAATCGTCACCGATGAGAATTTTTGCGTCTTCTAATGTCATGGTTCTTTCCCCCATCTCTATTGTATTTATACTTTATTTTACACTACTTGGGAAAATAGTTCAATCGTTATAGATGAAAAATGTACTAAAAAGTCCCGATTTGTAATAAATTTGTACTGGATTCTTGCACCTGTTTCTGAGAAAAGCTATAATAGCATTAAAAAAAAGATGGAGAGAAGAAACATGAATTTAAACACGATCATGATGCCGGTTTTGGATGCGGTCATTGCAATGATGGGCGTATATCTGATCTTTGCCGGATGGAAGATGAAAAAGACCAATGAGATCAGCGTACTTTTAATCGCAGAGGAAGAACGCAAAAAATGCAAAAATAAAGAGAGATTCATTCAGGATATCTATTGGAAAGAAATGACGTTTGGCGTTGTCATGACAATCGTGGCTGTGCTTGGATTTATCAACGAATTTGTGACAAAACTCGGGAAATTCAATTATATTGAGCTTGCAGTCTTTTTACTGGTATTTATCTGGTTCCAGCATGAACTGGTAGCGGCAAGGGGCAAATACCTGTCGAATTTCCGCTAGAAATCAGCTGATTTTCACAGGAATATCACAAAGCCACGCTAACATATCAGAAAGAAATTTGGAAATGGAGAGAACGATGGAGAGAATATTAGTCGTAGATGATGAAGAAAAGATCCGTGCCATCATTCGTAAATATGGTGAATTTGAGGGTTACGAGATTACAGAAGCCCATGATGGGATGGAAGCATTGGAACTCTGCAAAAAACAGGATTTTGATCTGATGATACTGGATGTTATGATGCCGGAACTGGACGGATTTTCCGCCTGCCGCGAGATCAAAAAGAGAAAAAATATCCCAGTGATCATGCTATCTGCGCGGGGGGAAGAATATGACAAGATCCATGGATTTGAGCTTGGAATCGATGATTATGTGGTAAAACCGTTTTCGCCACGTGAACTGATGATGCGTGTGAAAGTCGTCATTGGCAGAAATACACCAAAGGATACATTGGATGGACATGAGATATTTCAGGCAGAGGGGCTGTTGGTGGATTTTACCGGACGAACTGTTTCTGTGGACGGGACCAGAGTCGATATGTCACCAAAAGAGTATGACCTTTTGTTTTATCTGGTAAGAAACCGCAACATTGCGTTAGCACGTGAAAAGCTGATCACAGAGGTCTGGGGCTATGATTATTATGGGGATGACAGAACGCTAGATACCCATATCAAACTACTCCGGAGCAGCCTTGGTGAGTATCGCAAATTTTTAGTGACATTACGAGGGGTGGGATACCGGTTTGAAACATGAAAAGATAAGCATTAAATGGAAAATATTCTTTTATCTTCTTATCTTTACCGGGATACTGTTAGTCGTGCTCTGGCTGGTCCAGATCTGCTATCTGGATACGTTTTACAAGACCATTAAAAACCGGGAGGCAGTGCAGCTGACCAGTGAGGTTACAGAGATCTTACAGTCGGAGGATGAAGATAAAGAAGAAAAGATCGATGCCTTAACGGCACGGTATAATATGGCAGTGCTTGTGGTGGAGCAGGATGGCACAATCCTTTACAGTGCCGAATATATCCCAAATTCTAACTTAAATATGATGCCGGCAGAACTGGTGCAGGATTGCTATCAAAGGGCAGTCGAAAATGGTGGCAGTACCAGGATCGAATTTGGTGGTGGTAAACGGAAGCCGTTTACGCAGCCGGATACCGATGTACCGGAAAAGCCAGAAATAAATGAGAGTGCGCAGGCAGATGCAGACAGGATGATGGATGGGTTTATGCAAAATCATGGACAGGATCGGATTGAAAGTGTGATCACAGCAAATCTGATTCCGGTGGATGGAACAGAGGTACTGCTGTTTGTCAATACGCAGTTGACACCGGTGGATGCAACGGTCAATACGTTACGGGTGGAACTGGTCTGGATTACTTTTATCATGATACTGCTTTCCCTGGTGGTCGCACTTTTAATCTCCCGTCAGGTTTCCAAATCTTTTATCAAGATCAATGAATCGGCAAAGAAAATGGCAAAGGGTGATTTCTCTGTCCGCTTTGAAGGCAAGGATTACAGGGAAATTGCAGAATTATCGGATACCTTAAATGCAACAGCTGTGGAGTTAAACCGGAATGAGAGCTTACGGCGGGAACTGATTGCCAATGTGTCACATGACCTTCGGACGCCACTTACGATGATCATTGCCTATGCAGAGGTTATGCGTGATCTGCCGGGGGAAAATACACCGGAAAATGTGCAGGTTGTCATTGACGAGGCGGCAAGACTTACCAATCTGGTCAATGATATGTTAGATATCTCTAAATTGCAGGCTGGAGTGATGGTAAAGAATGCAGAGGTTTATAATCTGACCGAAAGCATTGAAGCGGTTCTGGAACGCTACAACAAATTAAAAGAGCAGGAAGGATATGTTATCGAGTTTGACTATGACCGCAAGGTTTATGTCGATGCAGATGAATACAAGATCTTCCAGGTTATTTATAATCTGATCAATAACGCCATCAATTATACCGGGACGGATAAAACGGTCCGGGTAAGACAGAAAGTAGTAAAAGACAGGGTGTGCATTGAGGTCGAGGACAGCGGAGAGGGCATCGCCAAAGAGAAACTGCCATATGTATGGGATCGCTATTATAAAGTGGACAAGACACATAAACGTTCTGTGATGGGAACCGGTCTTGGACTTTCTATCGTAAAGAATATATTAGAGCTTCATGATGCCACTTATGGTGTCTGGAGCGAGGAAGGAAAAGGTTCCATCTTCTGGTTTGAGCTTTCACTTGCAACGGAATCATAGAAGGAATTTTCTATACAGCAAAAAAGAGTCGCTTACGACTCTTTTTTGCGTTCATCCATAGGAAGATAGATCTTGTGTTCGCCCACGTTCTTATAGGCAGGACGCATGATCTTGCCATTGATTGCAACTTCCTCGAGGCGGTGTGCGCTCCATCCGGAAATTCGTGCGATTGCGAAGATTGGTGTATATAACTCGACAGGAAGTCCCAACATGGAATAAGCGAATCCACTGAAAAAGTCGACATTTGGGCTGACACCTTTGTAGATCTTGCGTTCTTCTGCAATGATCTGCGGAGCAAGGCGTTCTACGGCAGAGTAGAGTGCAAATTCTTTTTCGTAGCCTTTCTCGGCAGAGAGACGTTCCACGAAAGAGCGGAAAATACGTGCTCTCGGGTCAGATAGTGAGTAAACAGCGTGCCCCATACCATAGATCAGACCTGCTTTATCAAATGCTTCTTTGTGAAGCAGAGCTCTTAAATAACGGCTGATCTCTTCCTCGTCACTCCAGTCGGAAAGATTGGCTTTCATATCATCAAACATTTTTACAACTTTGATATTGGCGCCACCATGTTTTGGACCTTTTAAGGAACCTAAAGATGCCGCAATCGCGGAATAGGTATCGGTGCCGGAAGAGGAAACCAGATGCGTCGTAAAGGTAGAGTTATTTCCACCACCGTGCTCCATATGAAGAATTAATGCGATATCGAGAAGTTTTGCCTCAAGCGGAGAAAACTGGCTGTCTGCACGCAAAATATGTAGGATATTTTCGGCAGTAGAGTACTCTGGCTTTGGTGGATGGATAAAGAGGCTGGCACCATCGTGATAGTGCTTGTAAGCCTGATAGCCATAAACGGATAGCAGAGGAAACAGACTGATCAACTGCAGACACTGACGAAGTACATTCGGAAGAGAAATATCATCTGCCATATCATCGTAGGAATAGAGGGTCAGTACGCTTCTGGCAAGGGTATTCATCATATCTTTGCTTGGAGCTTTCATAATGATATCTCTGACAAAACTGGTCGGAAGTGTACGGTAATCGCTGAGCATTCTGGTAAAGTCGGATAACTCATCTGCAGTCGGGAGTTTTCCAAAAAGCAGAAGATAAGTACATTCTTCAAAACCAAAGTGGCTGCCTTCCGGGAGTCCCTGAATAATATCACGAACATTATAACCTCTATAGTAAAGTTCACCATCTGCAGGAACGGTCTTTCCATCGACTTCTTTGGTGGAAGAGACTTCGGAAATCTCGGTCAGTCCAACGAGTACGCCTTTTCCGTTTAAGTCGCGCAGACCACGTTTGACATCGTATTGTGTATAAAGCTCCGGATCGATCTTGGAACACTGTTCACTGAGCGTGGCAAGGTGCTGTAATTCGGGGGTGATTTCGCAAAAACGATTTGTAGACATATTAGCCCTCCTTTATAGTAATCGTGTGCACTTCATTAAAATAAAGCATGAAAATATCATAACACATGTATTTATTTTTATACAAGGAAAATGGCTATTTTTTATGAAAATTTAAGAAGATACTTCTTTCCTTATTAAAAAAATTGAATTACAATAGGATTAAAAGATGTGATTCCTAAGGAGGAGAACTATGAATCAGGAAATGATAAAAGGAGCCATTCTGGCAAAAGAAAATGCTTATGCACCATATTCTCATTTTAGAGTGGGAGCAGCACTTTTGACGAAGAGTGGAAAAATATATCGTGGCTGTAACATTGAGAATGCAGCATATACACCAACCAACTGTGCAGAGCGGACAGCCTTTTTTAAAGCGGTTTCGGAGGGAGAGAGAGAGTTCGAGGCGATCGCGATCACGGGAGACGCAGATGACTACCTTTATCCCTGCGGCGTATGTAGACAGGTAATGGCAGAGTTCTGTGACCCTGTTACTTTCAAAATCTTTTTGGTAAAGGATGAAAATGATGTAAAGGAATTTACTTTACAGGAACTCTTGCCAGGCGGATTTACAAACGCAGATCTGGAAAAAGGAGTTCGTATTTAAGAAAATAGGGCAAAGGTAGAATGTTCAAAGAGCATACATTCTATGATCATGAAACATATAAAAAACCGGAAACGAATTTTCGTTTCCGGTTTTTGTATATCGGGAAAACCGATTAATTATGCCTGAGGACCTGCAGAAACTAATGCTTTACCAGCTTCGTTTCCTTCGTATTTAGCAAAGTTCTTAACAAATCTTGCAGCAAGATCTTTTGCTTTTGTCTCCCACTCAGAAGCGTTAGCGTAAGTATCACGAGGATCTAAGATACCTGCATCAACACCTGGAAGCTCTGTAGGAACTTCGAAGTTGAAGTATGGGATGGTCTTAGTAGGAGTAGATAAGATAGCTCCGCTTAAGATCGCATCGATGATACCACGGGTATCTTTGATGGAGATACGTTTTCCAGTTCCGTTCCATCCTGTATTTACAAGATATGCTTTTGCTCCGCTCTTTTCCATTTTCTTAACGAGCTCTGCAGCATATTTTGTAGGATGTAACTCTAAGAATGCCTGTCCAAAGCAAGCAGAGAAAGTAGGAGTAGGCTCGGTAATTCCGCGCTCTGTACCTGCTAACTTAGCTGTGAAACCAGACAGGAAGTAGTACTGTGTCTGCTCTGGAGTTAAGATAGATACTGGAGGAAGTACACCAAATGCATCTGCTGATAAGAAGATTACGTTCTTAGCTGCTGGAGCAGAAGAGATTGGACGTACAATGTTTTTAATGTGGTTGATCGGATAAGATACACGAGTATTCTCGGTAACGCTCTTATCTTTGAAGTCGATCTTACCAGAAGCGTCTAAGGTTACGTTCTCTAACAGTGCATCACGAACGATCGCATTGTAGATATCTGGCTCAGAATCTTTGTCAAGATCGATAACTTTTGCGTAGCATCCACCCTCAAAGTTGAATACGCCGTTGTCATCCCAGCCGTGCTCGTCGTCACCAATTAAGAGACGCTTCGGATCGGTAGAAAGAGTTGTTTTACCTGTTCCGGAAAGACCAAAGAAGATAGCTGTGTTCTCACCGTTCATATCTGTGTTAGCAGAGCAGTGCATAGAAGCGATGCCCTTTAATGGCAGATAGTAGTTCATCATAGAGAACATACCTTTTTTCATTTCTCCGCCGTACCATGTATTTACGATAACCTGCTCACGGCTTGTGATGTTGAACATAACAGCTGTCTCAGAGTTTAATCCTAACTCTTTGTAGTTCTCAACTTTTGCCTTGGAAGCGTTGTAAACTACGAAATCCGGCTCGAAGTTTTCAAGCTCTTCAGCGGTAGGTTTGATAAACATGTTTGTAACAAAGTGTGCCTGCCAGGCAACCTCAACGATGAAACGGATTGCCATACGGGTATCTTTGTTTGCACCACAGAAAGCATCAACTACGAAAAGTCTCTTGTTAGAGAGCTCTTTGATCGCGATGTCTTTTACTGCGCTCCATGCTTCCTGAGTTGCAGGATGGTTGTCGTTTTTGTACTCGTCAGATGTCCACCATACAGTGTCCTTAGAATTCTCATCAACTACGATGAACTTATCTTTAGGAGAACGTCCTGTATAGATACCTGTCATAACGTTGACAGCACCGAGTTCACTTTCCTGACCTTTTTCAAAACCTTCAAGTGTTGGTTTTGTTTCCTCTTCGAATAACACTTCGTAAGAAGGATTGTAAACAACTTCTGTGGTTCCGGTAATACCGTACTTGCTTAAATCAATTTTTGCCATCTTACTTAACCTCTTTCTTTAAAATTTTGTTATGATAATTACCTGTAAAATACAGGCATTATACGAAAAATGACAGGAAAACAGCGTACACTGCTTTCCGTATTCTATTATACATAATAAATTCATAAAATCAATAAATAATAGAAAGAAAAACATAATTTGGCACTAATTAATTGTTGCGAAACGGGACATATTAAAGTATAATAAAACTAACAAAACAGCCTGGGATGTGCGACACCCTACATTTTTGAACCTACATTTACGTTTATGGGATTCTTATATTCGGAGGCAGATGTCAAGCCACCAGTACCTTTTGGTACGCGAGCAGTGGAAGGCAGAAACTGACGTGCGGTTACCCACCTAGCTTTGGCTAGGCGTCAAAAACGTAGGAAACGGCATTTTGGGTCATGCAAAAGATTCTGTTTGAAGTACAGAAGAGCTGCAGTAAGGTACTTTAGAGAAGATCGTAAGATACTATCCGAGAAAGTGATAAAGTACCAAAGAATATATGCACAGTGTTGTGCATCACAATATACCAAAGAGGGAAGCTGCTTTGAAATATAAGCAGCTTCTTTTTTTCATAATATAGAAATACAGGGGAAAGAAATGAGACAGCGTAAAAAGAGCAGTGGAAAGCAAAAAGCAGTACTGTTTACAGTGCTTGTGATAGTTTTTTCCTTATTATTATGGCAGAAATTAAAGCCGGATTACATAGAGAACGATTATTCTTCTGATTTCGTCGGAATAGCGGAGATCAAAAGTGAACTCGCATTCGGCGTTTACTCCGGGGAAGAGTGGGATGATTTTTTTGCTCAGTATGATAAAAATTATCTTACCGGGGAGAGCCTGGATGCGATGCTAAAAAAACTGGGTGTTTCCGAACAGATCACCGGGAAAAAATACCGGAAACACCATGTGATAGCAAGAGAAGAATGGAATGATGTCTACAGCCAGATTCGGGACTATCTGGATTTAAACCGGCTGGTGTCGGAGCAGAAGATCTTAATCTTAGAGCAGGAGGCGGCAAAGGATGGCGTTTTGCTTTTGACCAATGAGGGGGATTTCTTTACTCCGCTTGATGGGCAGTATTTCAAGCCATGGCAGGCATATGAAGTCTATGTGATGGATGGGACATGTATCGGCATTAAGCAGGTTTGTGGGGATGAGCTGACCATTCCTAATGTTTATTTAAAGGAAAATACAGGCGAACAGCTTTCCTTTTTATTTGCCGGAGCAGAGTATCAAAAGGAGGTTTCATCCGTGGAAACCGATCTTTCTCTGGGCGTTTGTGATGTGATCGTGCAGGATCTGGAGATTACGGCATTACATATGAAACAGGACCAGATCGAGGGGGAGCTGTTGTCCTATGATGAAGAAAATATTGAGATCCGGGATTATGGAAAGATCGCACATCCGAAAAATTTACCGGTTTATCAGACGTACGGGGAGATTACGGAAAAATCGATCTCGGATATTGTACTTGGAAATATGAATGTTTCCTATATTACGGCGGGAACTGAAGTATGTGCGATCCTGATCCGTGAACCGGCAAAAATAAAAGATATCCGTGTGCTGCTTCTGGCAGAGGATGGTGGAAACTACAGAAGGGATGTCTATCTCAGGTGTAATACGCCCGCAACGGTTTCCTGGGGCGATGGAAATGAAGAGGTTGAAGCGGAGACACTGCTGCATATGAACGATTATCTGGCGGCACATGAGGGAAAGACCATTATTGTGACGCCGGGAGAGGGTGGTACACTTATGATCTGTGCGGAGGATGGCAGTGCGGTTTCGACTCCATATTCCGGCACAATGGAAGTAAGACAGTATGAGCAGGGCGATACGTTAGTCAATCAGCTTCCGTTTGAACAGTATCTGTATGCGGTCGTACCGAGCGAGATGCCGTCAAGCTTTGAAAAAGAGGCGTTGAAAGCGCAGGCGATCTGTGCGAGAAGTTATGCATATATCCAGCTTTTGCGGGCAGACCTTGCAGAATTTGGTGCACATATCAATGACAGTACATCCTATCAGGTTTACCATAAACAGGAGCCGACAGCCGAGGCAATCGCTGCGGTAGAGGAGACCAGAGGAAAAATGCTTTATTTTCAGGATGAAGTGGTGGAAGCCTATTATTTTTCAACTTCCATGGGATATACGGATACCGCAGAGATCTGGAATGTGAGTGATATCGGAAAATATGGATATCTGCATAAATTCTGTCTAAATGAGTCAAACTATGACGGGAATCTTTCAGATGAGGCAGATTTTTTGCAGTATATTAAGAGCAGCCAGACGGGATATGACAGCGGGATCAAGTATTACCGCTGGTTTGCAACGGCAGATCTTTCAGGGAAAACAGAAAAGATCAACACAATTTTAGAAAACAGGCATTCCATTTCAGAGGAGAACGTGTTATATTATGACTCTAGTGAAAAAATGGGAGATCTTATCGGCATTTCGGTGGAGGAGCGTAGTTCATCCGGCGCGATACTGACCCTGAAGCTGCAATATGAAAAGGGCGCAGTGACGGTAAAGACAGAATATAATATCCGGAAAATACTGGGCTGTCTGGTGGAAAAGATCGTATATGCAGACGGAAGTGAGAATGATGAGGTAAGTATGCTGCCGAGTGCGTTCTGCGCTGTTGAAAAACAGGAGGACGGAAGCTATATCCTGCGCGGAGGCGGTTATGGGCATGGACTTGGCATGAGCCAGAACGGTGCAAATGGAATGGCAAAGGCAGGCATGACCTGTGAGGAGATCTTACAGTCCTTTTATCAGAATGTAGAAATAAAAGAAGTCAGCGAATAGAGAGGGAAAAACATGATTTGGAAGATTATCGGGAATGTCAAGGCATTTATGGATAAATGCAAATGGGATAAGATCAATGCTTACTCAGCACAGTCAGCATTTTTTATCATATTATCCATCATTCCATTTCTGATGGTGTTTTCTTCCTTATTACAATACACCAATATAACAGAAGGTGTTTTGTTTAAGATCGTGCAGGAAGTCATGCCACAGTATGTGGCACCATTTCTGATCTCACTGATCGATGAGGTATACAACCGCTCGGTCGGGATCATTTCGATCACGGCTGTTGCTGCAGTCTGGTCGGCAGCAAAGGGCGTGCAGTATATGACGGACGGTCTGAATTCAGTCAATGACCTGGAAGAGACGAGAAACTGGTTTATCCTCCGGTTCTGGGCGATCGTTTACACGATCGTGTTTTTGGTGGCGATCGTATTTACGATGTTAGTCCTCGTATTTGGAAACTCTCTGCATGATATCGCAACGGGGTATGTGCCGTTTTTCGCAAAGGCGGTCAGTATCCTGGCGGGATTCCGCGGACTCTGGATGTTACTGTTTCTGATCCTGTTTTTTGATATCATATTTACGGCACTGCCAAACCGCAAACTTACCTTAAAAAGTCAGCTTCCGGGTGCAGCAATCTGTGGCGTGGCATGGTATGTTTTTTCGTTTGGACTGTCGGTCTATGTAGATTATTTCAATGGATTTTCCATGTATGGAAGTCTGACCACGATCGCATTGATCATGCTGTGGCTGTACTTCTGTATGTATATTATGATGATGTCGGCGGAGGTCAATGTCGTGTTTAACGATTCTTTTCCGAAATGGCTGACAAAGCAGCACAAGGGTGCATGAATTTTGAAAAAGTCCTTGAACTTGCAGAAATGCTGTGATAAAATGCAATACAGAGTGAAAAGGCAATGAATGTGTACGGATGAGTCCGGGTATCCGATTGGGATATTCAGTAGAGCACTATACTCCTTTCAGAGAGAGTGGGTCATCGGCTGTAAGCCCGCTTAAGAAGAGGTAGGAATCGAATTTCACACAGGAGCCGCATCAGTGAAAGTTAAGTAGCAGATGACGTTCATACGCGTTAAGTATGTTAAGTGCTTTTAGAAAAATCTAAAAGAAACAGGGTGGTACCGCGGAACTGTTCGTCCCTAGACGAATGTTTCCGCGGTTTTTTGATAATAGAATGTCCGCGAAGCGTACAGGTTATTATTATGCCGGCAGGTTTGCCATCCCCATCAGAGAAAACAAAGAAAAAGGAGATATATGATGAAAGAAAAACTGCAAAAAATCAGAGAAGATGCGATTCGTCAGATCCAGGAATCCGGAGATCTTAACAAACTGAATGATGTACGTGTTGCGATCCTTGGAAAAAAAGGAGAGCTGACTGCTGTATTAAAAGGAATGAAAGATGTCAGCCCGGAAGAGCGTCCCTTAGTAGGACAGCTTGTCAATGAGACACGTGAGAGCATCGAAAAAATATTGGAAGAAACCAAAAACAAACTGGAAAATGCAGAGTTAGAGGCAAAATTAAAAAGAGAAGTGATCGATGTTACCTTACCTGCAAAGAAAAACAGCGTAGGACATCGTCATCCAAATACCATTGCATTAGAAGAGGTAGAGCGTATCTTTACCGGTATGGGATATGAAGTCGTGGAGGGACCGGAAGTAGAGTATGACTACTACAACTTCGAAGCATTAAACATTCCGGCAAACCACCCGGCAAAAGATGAGCAGGATACTTTCTATATTAATGATAAGATCGTACTTCGTACCCAGACTTCTCCGGTACAGGTACGTGAGATGGAAAAAGGAAAACTCCCGATCCGTATGATCGCACCGGGACGTGTATTCCGTGCAGATGAAGTGGATGCGACACATTCTCCATCCTTCCATCAGATCGAGGGACTTGTCATTGACAAGAACATCACATTCTCTGATCTGAAGGGGACACTGGCAGAGTTCGCAAGACAGTTATTCGGAAAAGATACCAAAGTAAAATTCCGTCCGCATCATTTCCCATTTACAGAGCCGTCTGCTGAGATGGATGTTACCTGTTTTAAATGTGGTGGAAAAGGCTGCCGTTTCTGTAAGGGAGAGGGCTGGATCGAGATTTTAGGCTGTGGAATGGTACATCCGAGAGTACTCCGTATGAGTGGCATTGACCCGGAAGAAAATTCCGGATTTGCATTTGGAATTGGTCTGGAACGTATCGCCTTATTGAAATACGAAATTGATGACATGCGCCTGTTGTATGAGAATGACCAGCGCTTCTTAAATCAATTTTAGTGGAAAGTGAGAACGACGTTACGATATTTAGGAGGAAACTATGAATACATCATTAAAATGGATCAAAGATTTAGTACCTGGGCTTACATGTACGCCACAGGAATATATGGATGCCATGACATTGTCAGGATCTAAAGTAGAAGGTTATGAGAACATGGATGAGGATCTTGAGAAGATCGTCATTGGTCAGGTAAAGAGCATTGAGAAACATCCGGATGCAGATAAGTTAGTGATCTGCCAGGTGGATATCGGAACCGAGACCATCCAGATCGTAACCGGAGCACCAAACGTAACAGAGGGCGCGAAAGTGCCGGTTGTTCTGGACGGTGGTAAAGTAGCAGGCGGTCATGATGGCAACAGAGCCGAGGGCGGCATCAAGATCAAAAAGGGAAAATTAAGAGGGATCGAGTCAAACGGTATGATGTGTTCCATCGAGGAACTTGGTTCTACCAGAGATATGTTCCCGTTAGCACCGGAAAACGGACTTTATATCTTACCGGAAGATGCACCGGTAGGAGCCAATGCCGTAGAATATTTAGGACTTGATGATACCGAAGTAGAATATGAGATCACTTCAAACCGTGTGGACTGTTTCTCTATTCTTGGTATTGCAAGAGAGGCTGCTGCAACTTTTGATAAAAAATTCGTGCCACCGGTTGTAACAGAGACCGGAAACAGTGAAGATGTCAACGACTACATCAAAGTAGATGTAAAAGACACCAATCTGTGCTCCAGATATGTGGCAAGAGTTGTAAAAAATATCAAACTGGCACCATCACCGGAATGGATGCAGCGCAGACTCCGTGCACAGGGCATAAGACCGATCAATAACATTGTCGACATTACCAACTATGTCATGGAAGAGTATGGTCAGCCAATGCACGCTTATGATCTGGATACGATCGAATACAATGAGATCGTGGTAAGACGTGCAGCTAAAGATGAGAAATTCGTGACATTAGATGGTCAGGAGCGTATCCTTGATGATTCTGTCCTTGTGATCTGTGATGGAAAGAAAGCTGTTGGTATGGCAGGTATCATGGGTGGAGAAAACTCCATGATCACAGACAATGTAAAGACCATGTTATTCGAGGCAGCATGTTTCGATGGAACCAACATCCGTCTTTCCAGCAAAAAAGTAGGACTTCGTACCGATGCTTCCTCTAAATTTGAAAAAGGACTGGACCCGAATACTGCAATGGAGGCAATGAACCGTGCCTGCCAGTTAGTAGAGGAACTGGGTGCCGGAGAAGTTGTCGGCGGAGCTGTTGACGTTTATCCGGTGAAAAAAGAGGGAAGAAGAATTCCGTTTGAGCCTGAGAAATATAATAAATTACTGGGAACAGACATCAGCAAAGAGACCATGCTTTCTTATTTTGCCAAACTGGAGCTTTCCTATGATGAAAAGACAAATGAGATCGTGGTTCCATCCTTCCGACAGGATCTGGAATGTGATGCCGATTTAGCAGAAGAAGTAGCACGTTTCTTTGGTTACGATAAGATCCCGACCACATTGCCAAGCGGTGAGGCAACCACTGGAAAGATCAGCTTCAAGATGAGAATTGAGGACGTGGCAAGAGATATCGCAGAGTTCTGTGGTTTCTCACAGGGAATGACCTATTCTTTCGAAAGCCCGAAAGTATTTGATAAATTACTGCTTCCGGCAGATTCTCCACTGCGTAAGACTGTTGTGATCAGCAATCCGCTCGGAGAGGATTTCTCTATTATGAGAACCACTTCCTTAAATGGTATGCTGACTTCATTATCTACGAACTATAACCGCAGAAATAAGGATGTCCGCCTGTACGAGCTGGGAAATATCTATCTTCCAAAACAGATCCCGGTTACCGAACTTCCGGAAGAACGTATGCAGTTTACACTCGGAATGTATGGAGAGGGCGATTTCTTTACCATGAAAGGTGTGATAGAAGAGTTCTTATACAAAGTAGGAATGAAACAGAAACCGGAGTACGATCCGAATGCCGGAAAGACATTTTTACATCCGGGACGTCAGGCAAATGTGGTATATGATGGAACCGTCATCGGATATCTGGGAGAAGTACATCCTACCGTAGCTTCCAATTATTCCATCAAGGATCGCGTTTATGTAGCAGTGATCGATATGCCGGAGATCGTTTCCCGTGCATCCTTCGATTATAAATATGAGGGAATTGCAAAATTCCCGGCCGCAACCCGTGACATCTCCATGATCGTACCAAAGGATGTACTGGCAGGAGACATCGAAAAAGTATTTGAGACAAAGGGCGGCAAACTCTTAGAAAGCTATCAGCTCTTTGATATTTACGAGGGAGCACAGATCAAGTCTGGCTATAAATCGATTGCATATTCTCTGGCATTCCGTGCAAAAGACCGTAACCTGGAAGAGGCAGATATCACAGGTGCCATGAATAAGATCGTAAAAGCGTTAGAAGCAATGGGCGCAGAACTCAGGAAATAAGATAAAGGAAGTAACAATGGACGTAAAAGATTTTTATTATGATCTGCCAGAGGAACTGATCGCACAGGATCCTCTGGAGGATCGTTCCAGCTCAAGACTGATGGTTTTGGATAAGAAAACAGGAGAGGTGGAACACAAAGTGTTCCGCGATATCCTGTCTTATCTGAAACCGGGGGATTGTCTTGTACTCAATAATACAAAAGTAATCCCGGCAAGACTTTACGGGGTAAAAGAGGGAACCGAAGCAAAGATAGAAATCCTTCTTTTAAAAAGAAAAGAGAATGATGTCTGGGAGACTTTAGTAAAACCGGGCAAAAAATGCAAGGTCGGAACCAAAATAATTTTTGGAGACGGGATCTTAACCGGTGAAGTCATTGATATTGTGGAAGAGGGAAACCGTCTGATCCAGTTCCGGTATGAGGGGATCTTTGAAGAAATCTTAGACCGGCTGGGACAGATGCCGCTGCCGCCTTACATTACCCATCAGTTGAAAGATAAGAACCGTTATCAGACCGTTTATGCAAAATATGATGGCTCTGCAGCTGCACCGACGGCGGGACTTCATTTTACACCGGAACTGTTGCAACAGGTGCGTGATATGGGAGTGGAGATCGCAGAGGTAACACTTCATGTTGGACTCGGTACGTTCCGTCCAGTTAAGGAAACGGATGTGCTTAAACACCACATGCACTCGGAGTTTTATCAGATCACGCAGCAGGAAGCGGATAAGATCAACAAAGCAAAACAGGAAGGCCGCAGAGTGATTGCAGTCGGAACCACGAGCACGAGAACCTTAGAGGCTGCATCCGATGAAAACGGCTTTTTGAAGGAGACAAGCGGATGGACAGAGATCTTTATCTATCCGGGTTATCAGTTTAAAGTGATCGATGCCCTGATCACGAATTTCCATCTGCCGGAGTCAACACTGGTCATGCTGGTATCTGCACTTGCAGGAAGAGAACATGTGTTACATGCGTATGAGATTGCGGTACAGGAGAAATACCGGTTTTTCAGTTTTGGCGATGCAATGTTCATAAAGTAAAAATGAAGTGAAATGGAGAATGGTATGGTAGAAAGGCGAGGACATAAAAGACTGGATCTGGAAGTATCGGTGCGGTTAGAACGTCTGGATGACGATGGGATGACGACATCAAAATATGTCCATGTGGATGTGACAGATATATCCAGAAGCGGGATTGGATTTACGGCAACACGGGCACTGGATATGCATGCATATTATGACACGAAGATACAGATCTGGACACAGGAAGTATTGGAGGCAGTCATTGAGATCGTCCGGGAAGAAAAACAAGAGGACGGAAGCTATAAATACGGGGGAATTTTTATCGGAATGTCTGATACAGATGCGGTAAAGATTGATATTTATCAGATTTTTAATGACGTATAAAAGAAAACAGATCAAAGAGAGAGGGCGTTGCCACAATGAGAAATGTTTCTCAAGGTGGTAACGCCTTTTTATATAGCTGTGATTATGCTTCGTAGCTTGTTACGGTAATGGTATAGGAACTGGTTCCCTCGACATAAACGGTGCCATCTGTTCCCTGAATGGTTACGGTGTTACCTTTGGCATCCTGAATGGTTCCAGCACAGGAGAGAGAAGATAATGTGCTGTCCCCGGTTACGAGCCAGGTGGAGGAGGAATCAACAGACAGGTTTGCATATCCGTCTCCACCATTTCCGGCATTGCTTTCATCCTGAACAAATGCTCCGGTCCAGACAGAGTCATTGGTCAAAGAGACCTCCAGTGTACTGATGGAATCCCAGATGATAGAACCTTCCATGGTCTGGGTATCTGCTGTAAATTTACAGTCCGCGCCGTTGGCACCTGCGGTTCCCCAGCCTCTTGCATTGCGGTTTCCGGTACATTTCAGAAGAAAATCATCAGAATCAGAGTTATTTAAGGTAACATCGGATATGTAAAAGGTGCTTTCCGTGTTGGTCGTATAGAACAGACCACCATTTTGGGAAGTGAGACTTCCGCCTGTCATGGAGAAGGTACTGTTTCCAACTTCGGAATCACCGGACATGCTCTGATATAAAATGACAGTCCAGGTGCAGTCGTTCTGTTCATTTTCCGGCATATCTCCGGTAAGGTCGCAGTTTTTAAGGGTTAAGGAATTTAATCCCTCAATGCAGACTGCTTCAGAACCGGTTGCAGTCAGGGTAGCATCTGCTATGCTGATATCAGCAGTACAGTAAACAGCTGGAGAACCGGAACCATTTGAGGTGTAGGAACCTCCGGTAACATCCATGGTACCGCCGCCACGATCACTTCGGATCGCTGCAGAAGAGGCACCTTCTGTTGTAACGGTCAGGTTTTTTGCTGTCATGGTACCGCCGCCTGCTACATGGATACCGCCGGAAGTATCCTGTTTGGTGGAAATGGTGGTATCGGATACGGCTACATTGCCATCGCCATAAGCAAAGACACCTGCTGCACCCGCAGCATCAGTCTCAATGGTGCTGTCTGTAATGGTCAGATTTCCGTTCAGTGCTAAAATTCCTGCACCAACACCGTAAAAGCTGGAGTTGTCACCACCGGTACTGTCGGAGGATTCGCGGCTTAACGTGATATCAGATAAGGAAACATTGGCACCTTCCTCTACCAGAATAGCGTTTTCATCCGTGCCGGTAGAGGTAAAGGCTTCGCCGGAAACCTCAGTATCTTCTGTATAGGTGTTTGCTGCAGTATAGGAAGTTGGGGCAGAAGAGCCGCCTGGGGCGGCTCCTGTCTGCATGTTGGATGGGTCAGAGATTGTAATAGTAAGTGCATTTCCAGAATCATCTAAAGTAACAGTGACCATGACACCCTCAGATAAAGCGGACAGATCGGTTTCGTTTCCGTCTTTATCCAAAACGGTGGTCGTGTCGGTCAGCGGAATGGTCTGTGTTTCCAGACTACTCATATCCGGTGCTCCGCCAGCCGGATCGCCGGAACCATTGCCGCCTGTCGGTGGCTCACCCGGCTTATCGGAAGAACTGTCAGAAGAACCATTGGAATTACCATCGGTCGGTGGTTCACCCGGTTTTTCGCCCTGTGCATTTTCCGACATGGAGGCGATGGTGAGTTCGGTATCGGAAACGGACGAAACCATTCCGGTTACGGTTGTGCCTTCTGCGCTTTCTGTAGATGCTTTATCATTTGCTGTTTCTGCTTCCGTGCTAAGCTCAGCGGAAACGGTTGTGTTTTCTTTTGAATTATTGGCAGCACCGCATCCGGTAAATAAAAGTGTTCCGGTCAGTGCGAGACATAATAGAACTTTTTGATATTTCATGTTTGTGTCACTCCTTTTCTCTTGATGATTGTATTGTAGGGGCGGAATGTGACGGCTGTGTGATGTGGGATGGGAAATTGAATGAAGATATTATTTTCCAATACATAAAAATGTGAAAATGTACAAAAAATGGTAATGATTCATTGAAACAAAGCTGTTTCAGTGATAAAATAACATTACTAAAATTTGTACATTGTACAGAAATGAGGAATGCAATGATGGAAATTAGGAGAGATTCCTACCTGGAATAGTTAAAACAAAGAAAAAACAATGGAATGATCAAGATCATTACAGGAATTAGAAGATGCGTAAAATCATTTCTGTTATTTGTGTTATATAAGAAATATTTATTGGAGAGCGGTGTCGATCAGGATCACATTATTGAGATTGCTTTGGATGGCATTGAAAATGAGGAGCTAAGAGATCCAAAGAAGTGCTATCGGTATATTAAGGATGCAATGAAAGATGATGGAATGTATTACTTGCTTTTAGATGAAGTTCAGTTTATGCCTCGATTTGAAGAAGTGCTGAATAGTCTGCTCCATATCAGCAATATTGATGTATATGTGACAGGAAGCAACTCCAAATTTTTATCAAGTGACATTGTAACAGAGTTTAGAGGCAGAGGTGATGAACTCCGGATCTATCCTTTATCTTTCGCAGAGTTTTTTGGTGCCTACGATGGAGATTATGATGATGCCTGGAATGAATATATGGTATATGGTGGTCTGCCGCAGGTTGCACAATTTTCTGTTGAAAGGTAAAAGGCAGAGTATCTAAAAAATATTTTTACCAATGTCTATATCAAGGATGTGGTAGAACGAAATAAAATTCAGAATGTTGATGAGATTGGGACTCTGGTTGATATTCTGGCTTCTGCCATAGGGGCACCTACCAATCCGACCAGAATCTCGAATACGTTTAAAAGTGAACGTGGTATTAATTATAGTAATAAAACCATTTCGAAACATATTGATTATCTGGCAGAGGCATTTTTGATTTCAAAGGCAGCACGATATGATATTAAAGGTAGAAAATATGTGGGGGCAAACCTAAAATACTATTTTTCGGATATAGGACTTAGAAATGCAAGATTGAACTTTAGACAGCAGGAGCCTACTCATATCATGGAAAATATTGTATATAATGAGCTGCTTGTCCGGGGATATAATGTGGATGTTGGAATCGTGGAGGTATTAGCCAAGAATAATGAAGGCAGAAGAGTCCATAAGCAGTTAGAAGTTGATTTTGTTGTAAACCAGGGTAGTCAGAGGTATTATATTCAGGTGGCTTTTGATATGACTTCTGAGGAGAAGCAGACGCAGGAACTTAATTCATTGAGAAATATTCCAGATTCATTTAAGAAAATTATTATCGTCAATGGAACAAAAAAGCCATGGAGAAATGATGAGGGATTTGTAATTATGGGGATGAAGTATTTCCTACTTAATGTGGACAGTCTGGAATTTTAATTAGAGGCGTTGAAAGAAGAGATTGAGCTATGTACGAGAAAAAAGATTTGAAAACCATGTTATATAAGCAGCTTGCACTGGATTATTGCTGCACCGCGGAAGAAGTTGCAGATCCGTATTCTCATTTTACAGAATACCACGAACTGGAGGGCAGACGCAGATTTGAAGAACAGGATACGTGTGCCCTAAAAGTAGCAGTCGTAAATGGGAAATTACTTTTTACCGGCAAAAAAGAGATCGTGAAAGCGTGCCGGGAAAAATATGAAACACATTCCGGGGCATGGTTTATGGATGTTGCAAATTTCAGAACGCTGGATTCCATTTTAAAACCGTATGGCTACCGATTAAAAACGGCACATCCGTTTTTCCTGCCGGGAGGAAAAGCAAAAGAATATGAATGTGATGTTACGATCAGGCGTTACCAGGAAGCGGAGATCAAACAGTTTGAGGGCGATGCGCGGTTTGATGAAGCGTTTTGTTTTGATGAAAAATCACCGGATATGCTGGGCGTGGCAGCAGTGCAGGGTGAAGGGATCATTGGCATGGCAGGCGCAAGTGCAGACAGCCCGTATTTCTGGCAGATTGGGATCAATGTGGCAAAAGAAGCGGAGGGAAGGCATATTGCGACCAAACTGGTATCACTGATCACACAGGACATCTTAGAACAGGGAAAGGTTCCGTATTATGGAACAAGCATGTCGAATCTGGCATCGCAGCGGGTAGCGGCAAATGCAGGATATGAGGTGGCATGGGTGGAACTGCTGTCGGAAAGATGTTATTGATGAAAGAGAGTTAATAATAAAGAATGTCTGTACGAAAAAAGAAACGGCAGATTGCCGTTTCTTTTTTCGTTTCGTTCCTTTATCTATCTTTCATAAATTGTATACTGGTGTTTTTTCAGTAATGTAACTGCCGAAGCAAGAGAGACCTCATCGTACATTTCCAGATGCAAAACACCATCCTCAAATTCACGGTTATGGATAATGCCGATGTTTTTGATACTTAAATTATTGCTTGCCAAAATGGTAGCAATGGTGGCAATGCTGCCCGCCTCATCCGGCAGATCCAGATAAAGTTCGTAGGCCGTTTTGAGAGCACCTTTTTTCGTAATGGCGATCGAATCGCGGTAGTCTTTTGCCGCAGTAAACTGTTCCATAAGCGCAGCCTCGTTTTTGGCGGCAATGTCATTTCTGGTTTCAGAGAGTACCTTAATATAGCTGTCCATCAATTTTAAGATCTGCTCCTGATTGGAGATGCAGATGTTTTCCCACATGATGGGGGAGGAGGAAGCGATACGGGTAATGTCTTTGAAACCACCGGCGGCGATCATTTTCATTGTGCCGTTTGCATCATCCGATTCCCGTACAAGATTGACAAGGCCGTAGGCGATGATGTGAGGAAGATGGCTGATGGCAGCAGTCGCGTAGTCGTGCAGCTCATAGTCGAGAACCATCGGGATCGCATCTAAGGATTTAACGATTTCGGTAAATTCCTGTAATTTTTCATCGGATGTGTGCGCGGTAGGCGTAATAATATAGTAGGCATTTTCCAAAAGAGAGTCAGTTGCGTTTGATAAACCGGTCTTCTCAGAGCCTGCCATGGGATGACCGCCAATAAAATGTTCTTCTAATCCAAGCTCGATGACTTCGCGATGGATTTCTGTTTTAACGCTTCCAACATCAGTAATGATGCAATCGGAAGAGATCACATCTTTTAACTGACGTAAATATTCTATATTTTTCTGAACCGGAGTACATAAAAATATGTAATCACAATCTTTAAAATCCTCTAGCTGACATAACGTCTGATTGGAGATCAGATGTTCTTTATATGCATTCTGAATTGTTGTTTCGTGACCGGAAGTGGCAATGATAGTGAGGTCCGGATGCAGAGCACGTAGCTTCTTTGCAATCGACCCTCCGATCAGACCAAGTCCGATAAAACCTATTTTATTAAGTGACATTCGAATCCTCCATGTTAGCATCGTAAATACCTTCGTACCACAATATCATAGACATTTTAATATAAAAAGTCAACACTTTAAAGTGCAAAAGTTACGGAGAAACAAAAAGCAATTCGGGAAAGAAATACAACAAAACAAGACAGATATGGATAAAATATGAACTTTGTGTAAACATCATCCTAAAAAGGTTATAAATTATTTAAAAAGCATACATAATATATAAACAATGCTATGTTATTGTAAATATAGTTAGTGAAAATGAATAAATAAGTTGTAAAAATTAGAAAAATTTAGTAAAATATAACCATACAGCAACACAAGTACAACGAAATACAGGAGGATTTTACTATGAATGTTTACACAACTGACAAGATTCGTAATGTGGTTTTACTTGGACATGGGGGATGCGGCAAGACAAGTCTTGTAGAAGCAATGGCTTATCTTGCAGGAATGACGACACGTATGGGAAAAGTTGCAGATGGAAATACCATCAGTGACTATGACAAGGAAGAGATAAAACGCCAGTTCTCAATCAGTACATCGGTTGTTCCGATCATCTGGGGTGATACGAAGATCAATATCTTAGATACGCCTGGTTATTTTGATTTTGTAGGTGAGACAGAGGAAGCAGTCAGCGCAGCCGATGCAGCGATCATCGTTGTTTCCGGCAAGGCAGGCATTGAGGTTGGCACCCAGAAAGCATGGGAGTTATGTGAGAAATATCATCTGCCGCGTATGGTATTTGTAACAGATATGGATATTGACGAGGCAAGTTATCGTCAGGTGGTAGAAGATTTACAACAGTTATATGGAAAACGGATCGCACCATTTCACTTACCAATCCGTGAAAACGGCAAGTTTGTGGGATATGTCAATGTATTACAGCAGAGGGCAAAACGCTGGACGGATAGTGGCGAAGTAGAAAAGACAGAGGTTCCGGATTACTCCAAAGAAAACCTTGGTATCTGCAGAGAGGCACTCATGGAAGCGGTTGCTGAGACCAGCGAGGAATTCATGGATCGTTATTTCAACGGCGAAGAGTTTTCCGAAGATGAGATCCGACAGGCACTGCGTGTCAACGTATCCGATGGAAGCATTGTACCGGTATTGATGGGTTCTAACCTGTTAGCACGCGGTATGTATACCCTGATGGTTGATATCGTAAAATATCTGCCAAGCCCGGAGAAACGTTCCTGCACCGGTATCAATGCAAAGTCCAATGAAGTTTATGCAGCAGATTATGACTTTGCGAAACCGAAATCCGCCTATATTTTCAAAACGATCGTAGATCCGTTCATCGGTAAATATTCCTTGATAAAAGTCAATTCCGGTGTCATCAAAACGGACGATGTGCTTTATAACCATCACAGGGACACGGAAGAGAAGATCGGAAAAGTATATGTATTGCGGGGCAATAAAGCAGAAGAGGTCAAAGAACTTCATGCAGGTGATATCGGAGCACTTGCCAAATTAACCAGTGCACAGACAACCGATTCCCTTTCCACAAAGGCAAACCCGATCCTTTATATTCGCACCTCGATCTCAACACCTTATACATACAAGAGATACAAAGCGGTCAATAAAGGCGATGAGGATAAGATCTCTCAGGCATTGCAGAAACTTATGCAGGAAGATCTGACTCTGAAGGCAGTCAACGACAGTGAAAATGGTCAGACCCTGTTATGTGGCATGGGAGATCAGCATCTGGAAATTGCAGCAAGCAAATTATTGGAGCGTTACAAAGTAGAAATTGAGCTGAGCAAACCCAAGGTAGCATTCCGCGAGACCATCCGCAAGAAAGCGGACGTGGAGTACAAATACAAAAAACAGTCCGGTGGACATGGACAGTATGGACATGTAAAGATGACATTTGAACCTTCCGGTGATCTCGAACAGCCGTATGTATTCGAACAGATCGTTGTCGGAGGTGCGGTTCCGAAAAATTATTTCCCGGCAGTGGAAAAAGGAATCCAGGAAGGAGTCCAGAAAGGTCCGATGGCAGCCTACCCGGTTGTCGGCGTAAAAGCTGTTTTGTATGACGGATCGTATCATCCGGTTGACTCTTCCGAGATGGCATTTAAAGTGGCAGCACTTGGAGCATTCAAGAAAGGTATTCTGGAAGCATCCCCGGTTTTATTGGAGCCGATTGCAACCTTAAAAGTGCTGGTACCGGATAAATACACCGGAGATGTCATGGGAGACCTGAACAAGAGACGGGGCAGAGTGCTAGGTATGAACCCGGTTGATGGCGGATATCAGGAGATCGTGGCAGATGTTCCTTATATGGAACTGTATGGTTACAATACAGATTTACGTTCCATGACAGGAGGAAGCGGTACCTTCTCTTATGAATTTGCGAGATACGAACAGACTCCATCGGATATTCAGGAGAGAGAGATTGCAGCAAGAGCATCAAAAGTAGAAAAGAGCGAAAGCTAGAAGAGAGTAGTTAAGGTAACTGGTAAACGCGGATGAGTTGAGTGAGAAAGGAGAAAAAACATGCATATCTTAAAAAATACACGGATTTATAAAGTATTACTTGCAATTTTATATGTATTTGTTTTTCTGATCAACGATCCTCAGATCATCCGCGCCCACAATCTTGAGATGAATTATAGAGAGACAATCTCAGAGAATGATCTGGCGGGCGGTCTGGATCTGTTTATGGGAGAAGATCCATCCGTTTATCATCTGGTCTACGAATTGAACGGTGGTACGAACAGTAACGAAAACAGGACAGAGATCCTGCCAGAGGAACTTCCGGTACAGCTGGATGTGCCAATCCGTCCCGGATACAATTTTGCAGGGTGGTACAGCGACTGCAATTATACACAGAAGATCAGCGAGATCAACGAAGAAAATGCAGCAAATATGGTTTTGTTTGCAAAATGGACCAAAGTCATTGACAATAACTACAGTGTACAGATGTACTCTTATCAGACCAATCAGGCACTTGGAAACAATCAGAAGGAGTTAAAAGACTGCAATTATGCGTTTTTAGACGATGTGACAATCCCAGGGATGCCATCTACGAGAGAAAAAGATTTTAAGGAGAATCTGATCAGCAGTTCCAGCCAGTGTCTTCAGGGCATCTGTTTTACGCCGGATCTGTTACTACTGACCTCTTATTCAGAGAACCGCCAGAAATTAGGCTCTTTGATGGTATTTGACCGGGAGAGCGGCGCATATCTGGTCACACTTGGGATGAAAAAGTCAAGCCATCTCGGAGGAATTGCATTTGATGGAGAAAGTGTCTGGATCTGTCATTCCAATTCTAACACGTTAGAGCGCATCCCATATGAATATATTTTAAAAATCGCACAGGATGCACCGGGATACTGTATTGACGCATCTGCATTATCCGATGAATATGCATTGGACAATGTGCCGTCCTGCATTACCTGTTATGGTGGACGTATCTGGGTGGCAACGCATACCCGTTTTTTCGACTCGCAGATGGTATCCTACCGCTATGATGATGAACTGGATCAGCTCACAGCATTGAGTACGTATCGTATTCCAAATAAAGTGCAGGGAATTGACTTTGACGAGAACGGAGCGGTATACTTAAGCACTTCCTACGGCAGAAATAATTCTTCCTATTTAAAAGTATACAGTTCACTTCTTGCTTTAAATAAAAAGCCAAACAGCCCGTCCGTAAAGGTGGAGATGCCGCCTTGTTCGGAGGAAGTGGCGATCGTCGGGGACAATCTCTATGTTTTATTTGAATCGGCAAGTGAAAAATATTTTGAAGGTACGGATGGCATTGGAAAGACATCTGCACCGATCGATAAGGTACTGGAAGTAAATGTGGCTTCCATCTGGTAAGAAAAAACAGACGGCACCATTATTGGCGCCGTCTGTTTTGCATGAGCTTTAGAATCTTATCTGCTTTGGCAGCTTCTTCTTCAGACATGTTCTGTTTTAAGATCTGAACGAGCAGTTCTGTTTCCGGTGCGGTAAACTGGATATTTTTTTCTTTGGCAGAGTTCATTGTACCGAGCAGGAATGGCATCATATCTTTGATATCGGTAGGCTTCTGGCTTCCGGCAAAATTCATAAGAAACTGCAATTTTTCCGGGGACATATTCTTTAGCATCGGGTTATTATTCAAAAAATTATAATCCATAACAGATCCTTCCTTTTAGGCAAAAATGGTTTCATAGGTTTCCATGACAGAAAGCAGATTCGTCATCATATCCAGTGTCTCTAATTCCTTTGGAGAACAGAATTTACGGATTTCATTGAGCATGGAAAGGGTCGGATTTTCTTCTTCGCCGACTGAGCACATCGATAATACTTTTTCCTCTTCGGAAAATACCTGAATGGTATTTTGCAGTTCCATGTATTTGATCAGAATAGCAAACTGTTTTTTCTGGTCGCCTTTCATATAGGGAACGGCTGTTTTTAACATTTGAAGCTGCCTTGTCTGGGTCATATGATCAAATGGTGTCAGTACGTTTTCTTCCATTGGGACCTCCGGGATTGCCCTTTTTCTTATAGTGTATGATGGGAAAAGGTTCTTTATGACAGCCGATGCATAAGATAGAACAGGGGGAGAAAAGGAGGATCCGATATGCTTGTAATCGAAGGAAACAGCGTATATGAAATAGATGAAGAATGTGTCAGAAAAAGAAAAGTGCCGAAAGAGTGCAGGGTTTACGAAAAGATATTACAAAAGCAGCAGGAAAAACAAAAGCAAAAGGGCACACATCATCGTCCGCGCAGTTAAAAAGAGGGTACCGCATCTGCGATACCCTTTCTTTTTAGAACGATGATCCAGTTTGTAACTAGAAGCAGCCACCGCCGCATCCGTTGTTATTGCCACATCCGCCACAGCAGAATAAAAGGATGATGATCCAGAGACAGTCATTTCCACAGCCGTTGTTTCCGCCGCAGATACCATTGTTGCCACCACAGCAGCATAATAACAGGATGATCCAGAGAATAGATCCGCATCCTCCTTCGTTACAAGAACATCCACCACCACAGTTTGTTGCAGCTAAATCACTCATGTTTTTACCTCCAAAATTTTCTTACACTGTATCATATGTGCCCTGGTAAGATGTGTTACTTTATTATTTTGAAAAATATTGTGATATGGGTTGGAATTTGGTATGCTAGGAGTAGAAGATCGAATGAGGAATAGCAGGATGGAGGGAACAGATATGAGCTTTGTTGTAATTGTAGAACCAGAAGAGGTAAATGCCGACAGCATATGTGCTATTTTGGAATCGGTAGACCGGGATTTTGAATATGAACTGACTGCTTCTCCGGAGCATGCAATAGAGATAGTAGAAAGCAGAAAGGTAGACGTTTTTATCAGCTCGCTGGATCTGGCAGTGATGACGGGGGCAGAACTTTTTACGATGATCGAGATGATCTCACCGGATACGATCCGTGTGGCAATGACAAGTCCGGATAAGGTTGTATCCACGATTGCCTGTATGAACCAGTGCAAGACCTATAAAGTGATCATCAAGCCATGTCGTGTGGCAGATGATCTGTTGTCACCGATCAATGCCAGCATTGCATACAAGCGTGTCTGCGAAAAGATGAAAAAAGAAGAAGAGGATGTTAACCTTGGATTGTTTGCAACCGAAGGAGATTTAAAGAAACTGGAGACATCCTGGAGAGAACGTTTACTGACCTATCGCAGGATGCAGAGTGTGATCGAGCGTGTGATCACAACTAATCTGGAAAACGGCGGGATGGAACCATCCATGGAAGCAGCACTCAAGCAGTGGTTTGGCTGGTTGTTAGAGACTTATGTAAGTACGCTGATCGATTCTGATGGCAGATATGAAACCTGCAAGGCAGGTCTGCAGTCCGAATACCATCATCCGGATGAAGGTAAGATATTTCAGATGAAAAAGAACACCAAAGAGGCGGTTGAGCCGACGCAGATGAATGAGATGGCGTTTATGCTCAACATGGTTTTAGAGGCATATCGTGTATGCACAGGAACCTATAAGATCGCAGCTGTGATCGAAGATACGGAAAAAGCTTATGTGTTGAGGATCGCATCACCTAAAATGGAAGAGTCTCCGGATTTTGTCCAGAAAAATCCGGAAATACGAAAGGCAGTCTGGAAAGCAGCAGAGGAGGCAATCGCCGCATTTGATTATAAATTTTATACCATTTGCCGTGATAAGGAACAGATCATCAGCATTGCCCTGCGGAAAAAACAGTAAGTACATAACAGCAAGTTATACAAAATATAAAATTTTATTCATTGACAAAATATCAGAATCGTGTATAGTTTAACATAACAAGTATAATTGTATACAATTATACCGCAAGAATATGCGAAGATTTGATTATTTATGCAGATGAGCGTAAAGACACATAATCGGCACAGGGAAAAGGAGATTAGTGTAATGAAAGAAGACATGAGAGAAGTTGTAATGAATAAAAAAACAAATCTGCTGCAGTTAGAGGAACATTTCTACCAGTTGGCAGATGTCGAGAAACCGAATGTATTCCATAACTTATTCCCGTATGAAGAGATACCAAAGATTGCGTTCAATGACAGGATCGTGCCACATAATATGCCAGAAAATATCTGGATCACAGACACGACATTCCGTGATGGACAGCAGTCCAGGGCACCGTATACGACCGAACAGATCGTGACGATCTACGATTATCTGCATAAATTAGGAGGACCAAAGGGACTGATCCGTCAGAGTGAATTCTTCTTATACAGTAAAAAAGACCGTGATGCAGTTTATAAATGTCTGGAGCGAGGTTATAAATTCCCGGAGGTAACGAGCTGGATCCGTGCAAGCAAACAGGATTTCCAGTTAGTAAAAGATATCGGACTGCGTGAGACCGGTATTCTGGTAAGTTGTTCGGATTATCACATCTTCTATAAGATGAAGATGACAAGAAGAGAGGTTATGAACCTTTACTTAAGCGTGATCCGTGAGTGCTTAGAGACCGGTATCAGCCCACGCTGCCACTTAGAGGATATCACAAGATCCGATATTTACGGTTTTGTTATCCCATTCTGCGTAGAACTGATGAAACTGATGGAAGAGTATAAGATCCCGATCAAGATCCGTGCCTGTGATACCATGGGATATGGGGTCAACTTCCCGGGTGCCGTAATCCCAAGAAGTGTGCCGGGCATCATTTATGGTCTGACCACACATGCAGGTGTACCATCCGAATTGATCGAGTGGCATGGACACAATGATTTCTACAAAGCAGTAAACAACTCCACAACCGCATGGCTTTACGGTGCCAGCGGAGTCAATTGTTCTTTATTTGGTATTGGAGAGCGTACCGGAAATACACCGCTTGAGGCAATGGTATTTGAGTATGCCCAGTTGAAGGGGACATTGGACGGTATGGATACCACCGTTATCACGGAACTGGCAGAATATTTCGAGAAAGAATTAGGATATGTGCAGCCGGAGCGTACACCGTTCGTTGGAAGCAATTTCAACGTGACCAGAGCCGGCATCCATGCAGATGGACTGTTAAAGAACGAGGAAATCTACAATATCTTCGATACGGACAAATTCTTAAAGAGACCACCACTGGTATCTGTATCCAATACCTCCGGTCTTGCAGGTATTGCACATTGGATCAACACTTACTATCATCTGAAAAAAGAGCATGGTGTTGATAAAAATTCAGAACTTGTTATTATGGTAAAAAAATGGGTCGACAAACAATACGAAGAGGGACGAGTTACTGTTTTGACCGATAAAGAATTAGTAGAAGAGATCAATAAGTGCTGTAAAAAATTAAATATTACGTTACAGTCATAGGGGGATGAACAGTACGATGGGAGATGACAATTATTCATTAAGTTCCCGTGTCTTTCGAATTCTGCGAGAAAATATCCTTTCCGGGAAATATGCGCCGGACGAGGAATTAAAAGAGAAGACGATCGGTGAGGAACTGGGAGTGAGCCGTACTCCTGTGCGGGAGGCATTAAGACAGCTTGAATTAGAAGGGCTTGTCACGATCATTCCGAATAAGGGAGCCTATGTTGTGGGCATTTCCAGAAAAGATATTCGGGATATCTATGAGATCCGTTCCAGACTGGAAGGACTGTGTGCCAAATGGGCAGCGGAAAATATCACAAAAGAACAGTTGGACGAATTAGAGGAAAATATCTATCTTTCGGATTTTCATGTGGCAAAGGGAAATTCAGAGCAGATCTTAGAGCTGGACAACCGTTTTCACGAAATCTTATATAATGCATCTGGAAGCAGGGAAATCAAACGTATTCTGGGTGACTTTCATCATTATTTGCAGCGTGTGAGAAAGATCACGCTGGCAGATAATGAGCGGGCGGGCAACTCTAACAGTGAACACCGCAAAATTGTAGAGGCACTGAAACAGCATGATGCCGTTTCGGCAGAAAAACTGGCAAATGAACATATGATGAATACCATGCACAATATTGACATGCATGGCTGGGACAAAGTATTTGGAGATTGAAAGGAGCAATTATGGAAAAAATTAAAATGACAACCCCTTTGGTAGAGATGGATGGAGATGAGATGACCAGAATCCTCTGGAAAATGATCAAAGAGGAACTGTTAGAGCCATACATTGAGTTAAATACCGAATATTATGACTTAGGGTTAGAGCATCGAAATGAAACCAATGATCAGGTGACGATTGATTCTGCCAATGCGACTAAAAAATATGGCGTTGCAGTAAAATGTGCGACCATCACTCCAAACGCTGCCCGTATGACAGAGTATAACCTCAAAGAAATGTGGAAGAGCCCAAACGGAACAATCCGTGCGATGTTGGACGGAACCGTATTCCGTGCTCCAATCGTGGTAAAAGGTATTGAACCGTGTGTCAAGAACTGGAAGAAACCGATCACAATCGCCCGTCACGCATATGGAGATGTCTACAAAGCAAGTGAGATGAAGATCCCGGGTGCCGGAAAATGCGAACTGGTCTACACCGCAGAGGACGGAACCGAGACAAGAGAACTGATCCACAATTTTACTGGTGCAGGTGTCGTTCAGGGACAGCACAACCTGTGCAACTCCATTGAGAGTTTTGCAAAAAGCTGTTTCAATTATGCACTGGATACGAAACAGGATCTGTGGTTTGCAACGAAAGACACGATTTCCAAAAAATATGACCATACGTTTAAAGATATTTTCCAGGAGATCTTTGATGCAGAGTACAAAGAGAAATTTGATGCGGCAGGAATTACCTATTTCTATACGCTGATCGATGATGCGGTAGCCCGCGTGATGAAATCTGAGGGTGGCTATATCTGGGCATGCAAAAACTATGATGGTGACGTCATGAGTGATATGGTATCCAGTGCTTTTGGTTCTCTTGCCATGATGACATCGGTTCTGGTATCTCCGGATGGCTATTATGAGTATGAAGCAGCACATGGAACCGTACAGAGACATTATTACAAACACTTAAAGGGAGAGGAAACTTCCACAAACTCTGTTGCAACGATCTTTGCATGGACGGGGGCCTTAAAGAAACGTGGTGAATTAGATGGCAACAAAGAGCTGTCTGATTTTGCAGAAAAATTAGAAAAGGCTTGTATCAGGACCATTGAAGATGGTAAAATGACAAAAGACCTTGCGCTGATCACGACAAATCCAAATCCGGTTGTCTTAAACAGCGAAGATTTTATCAAGGCAATCAGAGCGACATTAGAAGAAATATAGAGGTAAAAAATGGTTTTATCGTGTCAGAATATCTCGAAATCCTTTGGAACGGATGAAGTGTTAAAAGACATTAGTTTTCATATTGAAGCAAATGAAAAAGCAGCGATTGTCGGCATCAATGGTGCCGGCAAGTCTACGCTGCTTAAAATAATTATGCAGGAAGAAACAGCTGATTCCGGCGAAGTGATCCTTGCAAAAGACAAAACGATCGGCTATCTTGCGCAGTATCAGGATGTATCCGGGCATCACACGATCTATGATGAGGTGCTCCATTCCAGAGAGGATATCCTTGCCATGGAAGCACGGCTTCGTGAGATGGAAGAGAAGATGAATCACCAGACTGGTGATTCGTTAGAAACACTGTTAGAGACCTATCATAAATTAAATCATGAATTTGAACTGCAAAACGGTTATGCGTACCGCAGTGAAGTGACCGGTATTTTAAAAGGACTGGGCTTTACCGACGAAGAGTTTGGAAAACAGATGAGTGAGTTGTCCGGTGGACAGAAAACGCGTGTTTCTCTTGGCAAACTGCTTGTGACAAAACCGGATGTACTGCTTTTGGATGAGCCGACCAACCATCTGGATATGGAATCAATTCGCTGGCTGGAGACATTTCTGTTGAATTATAAGGGAGCGGTGATCATTGTATCGCATGACCGTTATTTTCTGGACCGCGTTGTAACAAAAGTGGTAGAGCTGTTTAAACATCAGGCATTTGTATATCAGGGAAATTATTCTGCTTTTGCGCAGAAAAAAGCAAAAGTAAGAGAGGACATGCTCAAACAGTACTATAACCAGCAACGTGAGATCAAACATCAGGAAGAAGTCATTACAAAACTCAAATCGTTTAATCGTGAGAAATCTATCAAGCGTGCGGAGAGCAGGGAAAAGATGCTCGATAAGATAGAGCGTCTGGAAAAACCGACCGAAGAAAATACGGATATCAAGATCGTTTTAGAACCAAACGTGACAAGTGGAAATGACGTGCTGACCGTAGAACATCTGGCAAAGGCATATCCACCGCTTACGCTGTTTGAAGATTTATCTTTCGAGGTAAAACGTGGCGAGCGTGTGGCACTGATCGGAAACAACGGAACCGGAAAAACAACGATCTTAAAGATCATCAACCAGTTACTTCCGGCGGATGCAGGAACCGTGACCCTTGGCTCCAATGTGCACATTGGATATTACGATCAGGAACATCAGTTACTGCATATGGAAAAGACAATCTTTGAAGAGATCGCAGATGATTATCCGACGTTGAACAATACGAAGATCCGCAATGTACTGGCGGCATTTTTATTTACCAATGATGATGTATTTAAAAAGATCGGGGACTTAAGCGGTGGAGAGAGGGGAAGAGTTTCCCTTGCCAAATTAATGCTTTCCGATGCTAATTTCCTGATTTTGGATGAGCCGACCAACCATCTTGATATTACATCAAAGGAGATTTTGGAATCTGCATTGAATCAGTATACCGGTACAGTATTTTTCGTTTCCCATGACCGTTATTTTATCAACCAGACGGCAACCAGAATCCTGGAACTGACCGGAGAGATGGTCGTAAATTACATTGGAAATTATGACTACTATTTGGAAAAGCATGAGGAACTGACCAAAATCTACGTCAATCCGTCGACGAAAGATGCCGGGAGCACACAGCCGGCGGAGGAAGCTGCGCCTGCTGCAAAGGCAGACTGGCAGGAACAGAAAGCAAAACAGGCACAGATCCGAAAGACCGAAAATGCGTTAAAAAAGACGGAGAAGAGGATCGAGGAGCTGGAAACGAAGATTGCAGAGATCGACGAAGCATTTGCAAAGCCGGAAAATGCAACCAATTCGGCAAAGCTAAATGAACTTTCAGCGGAGCAGAATACCTACAAAAAAGAACTGGAACAGTGCTATGAGGACTGGGAAGAATTGTCGATACAGCTAGATGGTTAAATTTTTCACACATTGACAGATTTGCGGCAAATCACTATAATGTATCTCAGAAATCATATGCGATTAAAGATAGAAAGGTGGGCATCTTAGGTGGAAGAAAAAGATATATCACAGGCAGTGATTCGGAGAATGCCAAGATATTACCGCTATTTGGGAGAGTTATTAGATGCCGGAGTAGAACGTATTTCTTCAAACGATCTGAGCAAACGGATGAATGTAACTGCATCTCAGATCCGTCAGGATCTCAATAATTTCGGAGGATTTGGACAGCAGGGATATGGATATAACGTAAAGTTTCTTTATGAGGAAATCGGCAAGATCTTAGGACTGGATCAGAGACATAATATCATTGTTATCGGTGCAGGTAACTTAGGTCAGGCGTTGGCAAATTATGTAAAATTTGAAAAACTTGGATTTATGATCATAGGACTGTTCGATGTCAATCCCGCGCTGGACGGAGTTTCTGTCAGAGGGATCCGCATCCGTATGCTGGATGAGCTTGAACAGTTCTGCAAGGATAATCAGGTGGATATTGCAGCACTCACGATGCCAAAGGAAAAGGCAGACGCCATTGCAAACCGTCTGGTAGACCTTGGTATTCATGCAATCTGGAATTTTGCACATGTTGACCTGGAACTGATCGACAAGGATGTTGTTGTAGAAAACGTTCACTTGTCAGACAGCTTGATGCAGTTATCTTATAATATTGTCAAAAACAGACGTGCAAGAGAGAATGATGCCTAAGGAGGGTGCCGTTCATGAAGGAAGAAGTGTTTCGTCAGGCATTGCGGGAACATTCGGTACCAATCCTGATCTTAGACCCCAAGTGGCATAGACTGTTTGCTATCCATGGAAAGACGGAACGGATTTCTGAGATAGAAAAAAAGTTAAGCAGATATCTGGCAGAGCAGGGACGGGTCAATCAGGAATTAAAGGACTTAAAGCATTTAAAAAATAATCTGCTCGACAGTATACGCAGAAATATGGATGGCGCAAATGAGGAAAATGAGGACCGCCTAAAGACCAGAAAACTGGAAGAAAACAGTCGTCTGGTGGATGAGATCAATCAAAAGATGGAGCGTTACGAGGATCGTCTGTTAGAACTTCCACATATCATCCGTGATACCAACGAAGCCCTGATGCTCGCTTCCATGGAATACTGCTATGACAAGATGCGTGTCAATGAGAGAGAAACAGAAGAAATTTCAGAGTGGATCCAGGGAATCCGGGTCGAACTAAAGGAAAATATCATAAAAAAACAAAACCGGGAATGGAACAATCGGGAAATCTACGGATTTATGCACGATATTTTTGGAATGCAGATTTTGGATCTGTTTGATATTGTGTATGAAGACGAAGACGAGGATGAGGAGAATACAACACAGGAAGAGTAAAGGGAGCTGCCGGACAGCTCCCTTTTTGCGAAAGCATGGAGGGGAAAATGCGATATCTGGTAAACAGCAGAAAGATGCAGCAGTATGATACCAATACGATCGAAAAACTTCATATACCGGGCATGGTCTTAATGGAGCGTGCAGCCTTAACTTTCGTGTGTGAGTGGAAAAAGCAAAGTGTGGCGCATGAAAAGCTCCTTGTGGTATGCGGGATTGGAAACAATGGCGGCGACGGGCTTGCGATCGCAAGACTTCTGGTGCAGGAAGGCTATGAGGTAGATACGGTTTTGGTTGGGGACAGAAAAAAATCATCCGGTCAGAACGCCTTACAGCAGGAGATCTTTCGCGCGCATGGCAATGCGATCTTAGATGAGATCCCTTCAGGAGATGACTATACCACGGTCATAGACGCCATTTTTGGAGTGGGACTGTCGCGAGAAGTGACCGGAAGCTATGTAGAAACGATCGAAAAATTAAACAGCCTCTCCGGGAAAAAATATGCGGTGGATCTTGCATCCGGTGTGTCAGCGGAAAACGGAGCCATACTTGGAACGGCATTCCGGGCGGATGTTACCATCACATTTGCCTATGGAAAAATAGGACAGTATCTGTTTCCGGGAAATGAGTATTCCGGAAAAGTTATTGTGACAGAGATCGGCATAGGAAAAGAAAGCTGGTTTGGAGACCCTCCAAAAGTTGCCGTGCTGGAGCGGAACGACTTGGACTGGATGCCAAAACGACAGGGACATTCGAATAAAGGAACCTATGGAAAAGTTCTTGTGATCGCAGGAACGGTCAATATGGCAGGAGCGGCATGCTTATGTGGCAGAGCTGCCTATGCGGCGGGATGCGGACTGGCCCGTATTTTAACGCCGGAAGAAAACAGACTCGTGATCCAGACGGCTTTGCCGGAGGCAATCCTGACCACTTATGACAGAAAAGATCTGGACACAGAGTCACTTGAAAATGCAATGGACTGGGCAGATGTGATCGTGTGCGGACCGGGACTCGGAAGGGAAAATGTCGCAGGACAACTGGTGGAATATGTGATAAAACATGCAAGGGTGCCGCTCGTTCTGGATGCGGATGCCCTAAACGAAATGGCAGAGAAAAAAGAACTTCTTTCACTGCTCCCCAAAGACACCATTCTGACCCCACACTTGGGAGAAATGAGCCGTCTGACTGGAAAAAGTGTGCCGGAGATACAAAAGCAATTATTTGAAGTTGCAGAAGCGTTCGCAAGGCAATATAATATAGTATGCGTATTAAAAGATGAACATACGGTTACTGCCTGTCCGGATGGAACGGCTTATCTGAATTTGTCCGGAAATCATGGAATGGCAACAGCCGGAAGTGGAGACGTATTAAGTGGTATTTTAGGTTCTCTTTTAGCACAGGGGATGGAAACCTGTATGGCGGCACCATTTGGTGTGTTTTTACATGGCGTATCCGGAGATGAGATCCGCGGACAGGTGGGAAGCTACGGGATGATGGCATCGGATCTGATCGAGGGGATCCGGATCACAACTAAGAAATTAGAGAAATGAGGATGAAAATGAATCAGTACAGTAGAGTATATGCAGAGATAGATTTGGATGCTGTATTATATAATATGGAATCTATGCGTGGGAACATAGCAGAAAATACGAAAATAATGGCAGTCATCAAGGCGGATGGTTACGGACATGGAGCGGTAGAAATTGCAGAGGCGATCGATCATCTGGATTATGTTTTTGGCTATGCAGTTGCAACGGTAGAAGAGGGACTGATTTTGCGGAAGCATGGCATAGAAAAGCCAATCCTTATACTGGGATATGTATTTCCGGACCAGTACGAGGCAATGATCCGGGCAGAGATCCGTCCAACTGTTTTTACGGCAGAGATGGCAGAAGAATTGTCGGAGGCTGCAGAAAAGACGGGCATGGATTGTAAGATCCACTTTGCGATTGATACCGGAATGGGAAGAATCGGATATCAGGTAACAGAGGAAGCAGCAGATGAGATGACACGTCTGGCAAAGTTACCGCATATTATGGTAGAGGGTATTTTTACTCATTTTGCAAAGGCAGATGAGATAGAAAAAGAACCAACACATCGTCAGATCGAGTTGTTTACCCATATGATACAGATGTTAGAGCAGCGTGGTGTTAAAATACCGATCCATCATTGTTCCAACAGTGCCGGCATTGTGGAGATCCCGGAGGCAAATATGGATCTGGTGCGTGCGGGAATCACGTTGTATGGTCTTTGGCCGTCGGATGAGGTGGATAAAACGAAGATCAGCATCAAACCTGCATTATCGCTCATCACTCATGTTGCATATGTCAAAGAGTTAGAGGCAGGCCATTCCATCAGCTATGGTGGTACTTATACGACCAAAGAAACCAGAAGGATCGCAACTATCCCGGTGGGATATGCGGATGGATACGCGCGTTCCCTCTCCAATAAGGGAGATGTGCTGATCCATGGCAGGAGAGCCCCAATCTGTGGAAGGGTCTGTATGGATCAGTTTATGGTCGATGTGACGGACATCCCGGATGTGACTGTCGGGGATGAAGTTATCTTAATTGGAAGTGCAGGAGAAGAGACCATCACGATGGAAGAGGTCGGAGCAATCTCAGGACGCTTCAATTATGAGTTTGTATGCGATCTGGGAAAAAGGATCCCGCGTGTTTATGTGCATAAGGGAAAAGTGGTTGGCACAAAAGATCATTTTTCGGAATAATCTGGAATACACCCGTTAAAATTGGCAATACTATCCGTAGATGGAACATCCATCTGAAAAATGATAACAGGACCGTTATCAGAAAGAGTGGAGAAAAAAGTAGATGGTAATTCGACGCGGTGATATATTTTATGCTGACTTAAGACCGGTCATCGGTTCGGAGCAGGGAGGAGTCAGACCTGTTCTTATCATACAAAATGATGTGGGAAACCGTCACAGCCCAACTGTCATATGTGCGGCGATCACATCCCAGATGAACAAGGCAAAGCTTCCAACACATGTGGAGTTGGACTGCCATAAATATGATCTGGTCAAAGATTCGGTCGTGCTGTTAGAACAGCTTCGCACCATTGATAAGAAAAGACTCAAAGACAAGGTCTGTCATCTGGATCATCAGATCCTGATAAAAATAGACAAGGCATTGGAGATCAGTCTGGAATTGTATACATAAGATGAGGGAAAAACAGGGTCAATACTTGACGGATATGCCTGAAAATGATATATTTTTAAAGATTATACTGCTTTTGGGATGCAAAAAGGGTATCCCAAAGGCAACATAAAATGAAAAACAGACCAGACAGAAGAGGAGAATGATTTATGGACGAGGGTGTCAGTCCCACTATGGGCGTTCTGGTGTTTGCGATTTTATTAGTGCTTGATTTTGTAATCTTTGGCTTTATGGCAGCTATGGAAAATCTCAATCAGGCCTCAATTGAAAAAATGGCAAAAGAAGGGGAAAACAGGGCGGCCCAGCTATTAAAGTACACCGATAAGACAGAGCGGTATCGGCATGTGTGCCAGCTGATCATACTGGTTGTACATATGATATTAGGATTTTACCAGATTCCCCTGTGGAAAGCATATTTTCTGCCGGAACCGACAAAAATGGCGGTTTCATTTGCGGTAGATGTGCTTATTTTTGCTGTGTTGATCTTATTGGTGCTGATCATCGGTATTTATACGCCGGAAAAGGTGGCATCCAGAAAACCGGACAGTTTCGCACTACGTCTGGTTGGCTTTGTCCATGTGGTAGAACTGGTATTTTACCCGGCAATCTTTCTGACTGATGCGGTGGCAAACCTGCTGTCGCGGACCTTTGGAGTAGACCCGCTTAGTGACACAGATGATGTGACAGAAGAAGAGATTATTTCCATGGTCAAAGAGGGTCACGAACAGGGAGTACTTCTTGCCAGTGAGGCAGAGATGATCCACAATATCTTTGAATTTGGAGACAAAGAAGCGAAAGATATCATGACGCACCGCAAGAACCTGGTTGCGCTCGATGCTTCATTCACATTCGCAGAAACACTGCCGATCTTAACGGAAAACCATTATTCCAGATTTCCGGTTTACCGGGATACGATCGATGATATTATGGGTGTCTTACATATTAAAGAGGCACTGTGTTTGTGTCAGAAAAAGGAGTTGCTGCAAAAGCCGATCGGTGAGATAGAAGGGCTGATCAGTGAGGTCGATTTCATTCCGGAGACAAGAAATATCAATGTACTGTTTACCAGAATGCAGAACGAAAAATGCCATATGACCATTGTTGTGGATGAATATGGACAGACCTCCGGTATTGTCACGATGGAAGATATTTTAGAAGAGATCGTCGGAAATATCGAAGATGAGCATGACGAAGAGATGCCAATGATCCAGAAACTGCCGGACGGAAGTTACCGGATGGACGGTATGGCAGAGTTTGAGGAGGTAGTTGAGACCCTTGGGATCGATGCTGCAGAGGAAGATGATTTCGAAACCTTAAACGGATTTCTGATCTCATTGATCGATAAGATCCCGAATGATGACGAGGTATTTTCTACGACAGCATACGGATATCTGTTTGAAATCCTTTCCGTACAGAACAAGATGATCCATACGGTAAAGGTAACAAAATTGCCGGAAGAAGAGCAAAATGCAGATGAGACTTGTCAGAATGAAGAAAAAATGGTAAAATAAAGAGTATTTTGCGGAAAGATACGGATGAAAAGATAAAAATTTGGAAAAGAGGAAGATGTTATGTCAGGACATTCAAAATTTGCAAATATTAAACATAAGAAGGAAAAAAATGATGCTGCAAAAGGGAAAGTTTTTACCATTATCGGTAGAGAGATTGCAGTTGCAGTAAAAGATGGCGGTCCGGACCCTGCAAACAACTTTAAGCTTGCACAGGTCATTGCAAAGGCAAAAGCAAATAACATGCCAAACGATACGATTGACCGTGGTATCAAAAAAGCAGCCGGAGAAGGCGGCAATGTCAATTATGAGTACTGTACTTATGAAGGATATGGTCCAAGCGGAACAGCAATCATCGTAAAATGTCTGACCGATAATAAAAACCGTACCGCAGCAAATGTCAGAAATGCATTTACCAAAGGACACGGAAGCATTGGAACACAGGGATGCGTATCTTATATGTTCGATGAAAAAGGGCAGATCATCATTGCAAAAGAGGATTGTGATTTAGAGTCAGATGATCTGATGATGATGGCATTGGATGCCGGAGCAGAGGATTTTTCCGAGGAAGAGGACAGCTTTGAGGTATTGACTGCACCGGATGATTTCGAGGCAGTGCGCAGTGCATTAGAGGCAGAAAAAGTTGCTATGGTACAGGCAGAAGTTACCATGATTCCACAGAATTATGTGGAACTGACTGCAGAAGAAGATATCACAAACATCAATCGTATTCTGGATCTGTTGGATGACGATGATGATGTTCAGGAAGTATATCACAACTGGGATGAATAAGAAAGAAAAAAGCAGAAGACACGGGGTGTTTTCTGCTTTTTTTATAAAAATTCAAAAATAAATGGCATTATACAGGGAAATGTTATATGATAATAATAGAAACAGACAAGGGAGGGGTTTTTCCATGAAAAAGATTCTTTTTGCTGCATCTGAGTGTGTACCATTTATTAAAACAGGCGGTCTGGCAGACGTATGTGGTGCTTTGCCGAAAGAGTTTGATAAAGAAGAGTGGGATGTAAGAGTTGTCATTCCTTATTATAGCTGTATACCGGAGAAATACCGGAGTAAATGCGAATATATTACTCATTTTTATATGGGAACAGGCAATTATATACCAAGTAAGTATGTCGGTATCTTTAAGTGCGAACTGGATGGTATTACATATTATTTTATTGACAATCAGGAGTATTTTACCTGTGATACACCATACGGAGATATCCGTTGGGACATCGAGAAATTCTGTTTTTACGACAAGGCGGTATTATCCATGCTAAAACAGATTGATTTCCGACCGGATCTGATCCACTGCCATGACTGGGAGACCGGACTGGTACCGGTTTACTTAAAGAATGAATTTCAGGCAGATTCTTTCTACTGGGGAATTAAATCGATCATGACCATCCACAATCTGAAATTCCAGGGTATCTGGGATATCAAGACGATGCAGGGGCTGACCGGATTTTCCTCTTCCCTGTTTACTCCGGATAAACTTGAGTTTATGAAGGATGCCAATATGTTAAAGGGTGGTCTGGTTTATGCCGATTACATCACGACCGTGAGCGATTCCTATGCGCAGGAAATCCAGACAGACTATTATGGAGAAGGTTTAAATCCGCTTCTTGCTGCAAGACATTTTGATATGCAGGGTATTGTCAATGGGATTGATTATCAGGTTTATGACCCGATGACGGATGAGAAGATCTATACCAATTACGGACCGAAGGATTTCCGCAAGAAGAAATACATGAATAAGGTCAAACTGCAGGAAGAATTGGGACTTGCAGTCGATAAAAAGAAATATATGATTGGTTTGATCTCGCGTCTGACCGACCAGAAAGGTCTTGATCTGATCAATTATGCCATTGATGGAATCGTAGATGATTATACCCAGCTCGTTGTCATCGGAACCGGAGATCCAAAATACGAAAATATGTTCCGCCATTATGCATGGAAATACGGCGACCGGGTTTCTGCCAATATCTGTTATTCGGATGAACTGGCACACAAGCTGTATGCGGCTGCAGATGCGTTCTTAATGCCATCCCGTTTCGAGCCTTGCGGATTGACACAGTTGATCTCTTTCCGTTACGGAACCGTTCCGATCGTGCGAGAAACAGGTGGTTTAAAAGATACGGTAAAACCTTTCAACGAATATGAAAATACCGGAGATGGTTTCTCCTTTGCAAATTACAATGGAGATGAAATGCTTAGTGTCATCAATTATTCCAAACATATTTACTTTGACCGTAAGAAACAGTGGAATCAGATGATCGACCGCGGCATGGCAAATGATTATTCATGGAAATCATCTAAGGGAAAATATGAGGGATTATACAATTATCTGTTAGGATGCTAGTATGTTCTGCCGGAAAACTTCCGTATAAAAAATAAAATATGGCAAATATTAAAACAGGGTGTCGTGGCATCCTGTTTTGTTATGTATCAGAACAAAAAGTATATGGAGGGACTATGGCAGAAAATCAGGAAAAGAAAAATGAACAGATACGGGAGTTTGGTCAGATCGAGTTACAGAATAACAGAGAACATAATAAGATATCATTGCTTACGATCATTGGAGAGATTGAGGGACACGAATGTCTCCCTGCATCAACAAAGACAACGAAATATGAACATGTGCTGCCGAAGCTGGCAGAGTTAGAGGACAACGAAGATACCGACGGTCTGCTTTTACTGTTAAATACGGTAGGGGGAGATGTGGAAAGCGGACTTGCAATTGCAGAACTGGTTGCATCTATCCGCAAACCGACCGTATCTCTGGTACTGGGAGGAAGTCATTCAATCGGAGTGCCGCTTGCAGTGTCGACGGATTATTCCTTTATCGTGCCGAGTGGAACAATGGTGATCCATCCGGTGCGGATGAACGGTACAGTCATTGGGGCACAGCCCACCTATGACTATTTCAAGCAGATGCAGGATCGGATCTTAACATTTATCAGCAGACATTCCAGAGCAAATGAAAAACGGCTGGAGGAACTTATGATGAATACAGGAATTCTGACAAAAGATCTGGGGACGATTTTGGTTGGAGAAGAGGCGGTCCGGGAGGGATTGATCGATGAAGTTGGTGGGATCTCGCAGGCTTTTGACAAGCTGCATGAAATGATCCGGAAAAAAAAGAGCAAAAAATCATAAAAAGCAGTTAATGACAATCTGCCTCAAATATGGTATGATACAATGAGCGTGAGTTTAAAGTTACAAAGGAGGCAGATATGTCATTAGTTCAAGCGATATTTATGGCGATTATTCAGGGGTTGACCGAGTTTTTACCTGTCAGCAGTTCCGGACATCTGGCAATTTTTAAGATCATGTTCGGCGTAGAGACGGACACGGGAATTTTATATGATGTTTTGCTGCACGTCGGAACGCTTGCGGCGATCTGTGTTGTTTACTATAAAGATATCTGGAAGATGATCGTAGAGGGCTGTTGCATTATACGGGATGCGGTGGTAAATGTCGTTCTCTTCTTTAAAAACAAAACAGGAAAGAACACAGAACCTTACCGGCGGATCGTAAACAGCAGTTACCGCAAATTTGTAATGTTAGTGATCGTATCGACGATCCCAACCGGAATTATCGGTGTGGCTGGCAAAAATGCAGTAGAGCTTGCATCAGAGATTTTGATCGTACCCGGCATCTGCCTGATCGTGACAGCAATCCTGCTTTTCATAGCAGATCATACCAAAGATGGTGAAAAATTACCGAAAAGTGTTACCTATACCAATGCATTCGGGATCGGTATCGCACAGGGGATTGCAACACTCCCTGGTTTATCACGGTCCGGAACCACGATCACAGCATGTCTGTTGAGCGGGTTCAACCGTAATTTTGCAGTAAAATATTCTTTTATCATGTCAATACCGGCGATCTTGGGTGCACTGGTGTTAGAGTTAAAAGACATGAAAAACCTGGCAGTGACAGGAACTGAAATTACATATTATGTGATCGGAATGGTGATCGCGGCAGTGGTTGGATATGTCTGTATCAAGACCATGCTCGTCATCGTGCGGAAAAAGAAATTTACCGGATTTGCAATTTACTGCCTGATTGTAGGAGCAATCTCAATCGGCGGGTATTTCTACATGGCATAAATGCAGGACGGAATTTGGAGGTTATTGTTTTGGCAACAAATAAAAAGAAGACAGCAGCCAGAAAAAAGACGGGCGCAAATCAGAGAACATCTACAGCAAAGAAAAAGCAGACAAAGAAACAGGAAGAGAATTTTACCATGGAAGTCATCCTGTGGGTGGTGGTTGCGGTTTCCCTTCTTTTGTTTATCAGTAATTTTGGAGTGGGCGGAACCATTGGTAATGCTGTAAGCCGTTTCTTCTTTGGCGTATTCGGACTACTTGCTTATGTATTTCCAATCGTACTTCTGACCGGCACTTTTTTTGCAGTGTCCAATAAGGGAAACCAGATGGCAGTAGTAAAATTAGTGGCTTCTGTGCTTTTTGTAGCATTTTTATGTATGTTGATGGAGCTTTTTTCTGCCAGTGGAAAAGCAGTGGGATGGACGGCAGTCGATGCATACCATCACAGTTATGAGACCAAGTTTGGTGGTGGATTTTTAGGCGGACTTTTGTATTGTCTGATCTATCCGAACTTTGGTAAGATCGGAGCATTTATCATTGATATTATCATATTAATTATTTCGCTGGTACTGATCACAGAGCGTTCCGCTTTAAAGGGAATGCAGAAAGGTGGCAAAAAGGTTTACGAATCTGCCCGGGTAAGCAATGAAAGACACAGAGAACGCGCAGAACAGAAACGTGAGGAGCGTGAAATGCGCCGTATGGATCGTAAAGTCGAGGGTGTTGCGATCGACACGCGTATCTTACCTCAGGAGAAAAAGAAACATTCGGAAGAGATACAGGAGATCAGCGCAGACAGCTACATAGAGATACCAGAAGTAAAAGAGGAAAAGAAAGTCGTACTGACCGCAAATAATAATAAAAACAAAGCTTCGGAGGTACCTGCATTTTCAGATGAACTGTTAGCTTCCTTTGAAAATGAGAAACCGGAAATGATGGCTGAGCCGGAAGTGACATTTAAGGAGCCATGGACACCGGAGGAAGAGCACCTCTTTATACCGGAACCACAAAAAGAAGAGACTGTTCTGGAAGATGAGTTTAAGATAGAGGAAGAGCTGTTGCCAGAGGATAATTATCCGGATGAAAAAGTTATCGATGAAGCGTTTTCAGACGAAGCCTTTCCAGATGAATTTGATCTGGAAGATACTATGGTTGCAGAGGATGGATCTGTGGCAGAGGACTTACCGGACATTGAGGCAGAACCTGCTGCAGAGGAACTTCCGGTCGAGCGGGAATACCATTTCCCATCGGTTGATCTGTTAAAACCACCATCCGGTCAGACCGGAGATTCCAAGAAATATTTGCAGGAGACAGCGACCAAGCTGCAACAGACCTTAAAGAATTTCGGAGTTAATGTAACGATTACCGATATCAGCTGTGGACCTGCGGTCACACGTTACGAACTGCAGCCGGAGATGGGCGTAAAAGTCAGCAAGATCGTAAATCTTGCGGATGATATCAAGCTCAATCTTGCAGCCGCAGATATCCGTATTGAGGCACCGATACCGGGCAAGGCGGCAATCGGCATTGAGGTTCCAAACAAAGAAACGGTCATGGTATCGTTCCGGGAGCTTGTAGATTCCGAAGAATTTCGTGCGCATCCTTCCAAACTTTCGTTCTGTGTCGGAAGAGATATCGCAGGAAAAGTAAAAGTTGCAGATATCGCGAAAATGCCACACCTTCTGATCGCTGGTTCTACCGGTTCGGGTAAGTCGGTTTGTATCAATACGATTATTATGAGTATTCTCTATAAGGCAGATCCAAAAGATGTGAAGCTGATCATGGTCGATCCGAAAGTGGTAGAGTTAAGTGTTTACAATGGTATCCCACATCTTCTGATACCGGTGGTAACAGATCCGAAGAAGGCATCCGGGGCATTGCACTGGGCAGTGGCAGAAATGGATCAGCGTTATCAGAAATTTGCAGAGGCAAATGTGAGAGACTTAAAGGGCTACAATGCCAAGATTGACAGCCTGCCGGATGTGGAGGGAGATCCGAAACCGGAGAAAATGCCACAGATCGTCATTATTGTAGACGAGCTGGCAGACCTCATGATGGTGGCACCGGGAGAGGTTGAAGAGGCGATCTGCCGCCTGGCACAGCTTGCCAGAGCTGCCGGTATCCATCTGATCATTGCAACGCAGAGACCTTCCGTCAATGTCATTACAGGATTGATCAAGGCAAATATGCCGAGCAGGATCGCATTTGCGGTTACTTCGGGTGTTGATTCCAGAACCATTTTAGATATGGTCGGTGCAGAGAAACTGCTTGGTAAAGGAGATATGTTGTTCTATCCGCAGGGAATCCCAAAACCGGTCCGGGTGCAGGGTGCATTCGTATCAGACCGTGAGGTTTCCGATGTGGTTCATTATATCAAAGAACAAAACGGTATGGGCACATATGATTCTTCGGTAGAAGAACATATGAAAAATGCGGACACCGGAGGCAATGTAACTGTAGGGATTGATGGAACACCTGTATCCGACGGCAGAGATGCCTATTTTGCAGATGCTGCAAGATTGCTGGTAGAAAAAGAAAAAGGCTCCATTGGAATGTTGCAGCGTTATTTTAAGGTTGGTTTCAACCGCGCTGCCCGCATTATGGATCAGCTGGAAGAGGCTGGTGTTGTCGGACCGGAGGAGGGCACAAAGCCGAGAAGGGTACTTATGTCCATGGAACAGTTTGAACAATTTGAGGAGGAATCATTATGAAAACAGACATTGAGATCGCACAGGAAGCACAGATGATACATATCCGTGAGGTGGCAAAACAGCTTGACATCCAGGAAGATGAACTCGAATTTTATGGAAAATACAAAGCAAAATTATCAGATGAGCTGATGAAACGGGTAGAAAACCAGCCGGATGGAAAACTGATCTTAGTCACAGCGATCAACCCGACACCGGCAGGCGAAGGAAAAACAACAACAAGTGTAGGCTTGGGACAGGCATTCGGAAAACTTGGAAAAAAGGCGATCATCGCATTGCGCGAGCCGTCCTTAGGACCATGTTTTGGTATCAAAGGTGGAGCTGCCGGAGGTGGATATGCACAGGTTGTTCCGATGGAAGATTTAAACCTTCATTTTACCGGAGATTTCCATGCGATCACTTCTGCAAATAATTTACTGGCTGCCATTTTGGACAATCATATCCAGCAGGGAAATGAACTTGGCATTGATCCGAGACAGGTGGTATGGAAACGTTGTATTGATATGAACGACCGTGTACTCCGTAACGTTGTTGTAGGTCTTGGAAGAAAAATGGATGGTATGGTAAGAGAAGACCATTTTGTTATTACTGTAGCATCTGAGATCATGGCGATCCTCTGTCTGGCAGACGATATGCACGATCTGAAACGTCGTCTGGGAAGAATTATCGTAGCGTATAATTTTAAGGGAGAACCGGTCACAGCAGATGATTTAAAAGCAACCGGAGCAATGGCTGCACTGTTAAAAGATGCGTTAAAGCCAAACCTGATCCAGACCTTAGAACACACACCTGCAATTGTACATGGTGGACCATTTGCCAATATCGCACATGGCTGTAACAGTGTCCGTGCAACTAAGACAGCATTAAAACTTGCGGATTATGTGATTACAGAGGCCGGTTTTGGTGCAGACTTAGGAGCGGAAAAATTCTTTGATATCAAGTGCCGCAAAGCTGGTTTAAAACCGGATGCGGTTGTATTAGTTGCAACGGTACGTGCACTCAAATATAATGGTGGTGTTGCAAAAGCAGATCTTGGAACCGAAAATTTAGAGGCACTGAAAAAAGGAATCGCGAACCTGGAGAAACACATTGAAAACTTACAGAAATATCAGGTTCCGGTTGTTGTAACGTTAAACTCCTTTATTACGGATACCAAGGCGGAGACCGATTATATCGAGCAGTTCTGTAGAGAAAGAGGCTGCGAATTCGCATTATCTGAAGTATGGGAAAAAGGTGGCAAAGGCGGTATCGCTCTGGCGCAGAAAGTGTTAGAGACCATGGAGCAGAAGGAAAGCCATTTCAGACCGCTTTATACAGATGACCTTTCACTGGAAGAAAAGATCGAGACCATTGCAAAAGAGATCTATGGTGCCGATGGAGTAACTTATGCACCGGCTGCCGCAAAAGAACTTAAAAAGATCGCAGAGATGGGAATGTCACACTTCCCGGTTTGTATGGCAAAGACACAGTATTCTCTGTCTGATGATCAGACCAAACTTGGAAGACCAGAGGGATTTACGATCAATGTCCGTGAAGTTTATGTTTCTGCCGGAGCAGAATTTGTTGTAGCAGTGACCGGAGCGATCACAACGATGCCGGGACTGTCCAAAGACCCTGCGGCTTATCACATTGATGTAGATGACGATGGTGTCATTACCGGATTATTTTAAGAGCGGAATGGAGAAGACTATGCCACAGATTATAGATGGAAAAAGAATTTCTACCGAGATAAAAGAGGAATTAAAACAGGAAGTAGCGGCTTTAAAGGAAAAAGGGATCACCGGTGCACTGGCTGTGATCCAGGTAGGGGATGACCCTGCTTCCAGTGTATATGTCAATAATAAGAAAAAGGCGTGTGAATACATCGGGATCGAGTCGCTGGAGTACAAACTCCCGGAAGAGACCACAGAAAGGGAGTTGTTAGATCTGATCGTCCGTTTAAATGAGGAGGAAAAGGTTAATGGTATCCTGGTGCAGCTTCCGGTTCCAAAGCATATTGATGAAAAGAAGATCATAGAGACAATCTCTCCATTAAAGGATGTAGATGGATTCCATCCTGAAAATGTCGGTAATCTGGTAACAGGTGGAGCAGGATTTATCTCCTGTACGCCTGCCGGCATCATCCAGTTACTCAAGCGCTCCGGAATTGAGATGGAAGGCAGACATTGTGTTGTGATCGGAAGAAGCAACATTGTCGGAAAACCGATGGCTCTTCTGATGCTCCGCGAGAATGCTACGGTAACCGTTGCACATTCGAAGACAAAGAATTTAAAAGAGGTCTGTAAACAGGCAGACATCCTGATCGTAGCGATTGGAAAGCCAAAGTTTATTACTGCAGAGTATGTCAAAGAAGGGGCGGTTGTCGTAGACGTAGGAATTCATCGTGAGCCAAAGGAGATCGATGGCAGGATCGTCAACAAACTGTGCGGAGATGTTGATTATGAAAGCGTGGCAGAGCATACGTCTGCGATCACACCGGTTCCGGGTGGAGTCGGACCGATGACAATCGCAATGTTAATGAATAATTGTGTGGAATCAATGAACAGAGCATAAGAGAGGATTTCCTATGAAGTGTGTAAAGTGTGGGGCGGAACTGAAACCAGGGTGTTTATATTGTTCCGTCTGCGGTCATGAATCGCAGATTCTCCCTGACTATAGTATATTAGAAGACGATTACTTAAGATCTTTACTTCGGGAAGAAAATAAACCTCAGATGGAAGAAAAACGGGAGAAGAAAACCGCTCCGAAAAAAGAGATGCCATCGTTTGGTTATCGCTTTGTTTTGACCCTGTTATGCTGTATAGCATTACTTGGGATTTCCATTGGAATAGGTGTAAAACTTTATATTGACAATCAGAATGCAAATTCCTATGAGTACCAGATGGAAATGGGGAAGGAAGAGGAAGCGGCAGGAAATGATGATACGGCGATCCAGTATTATGAGGCGGCACTGGCATTGCAGCCGGATGACATTCCTGCAAGAAGTGCGCTTACGGAAATCTACATGAAACAAAAGAGATACGATACTGCGCTGGTTTTGTGCATGGAGATCATCAAGCTGGATGAAACAAACCGCACTGCTTATGAAAATCTGATTGCTATTTATGAGGAGCGGGAAGATTATGACAGTATTTTAGCATTGTCTGAGGGTGTGACAGAAGCAGATATTTTGGAACTGTTTCAGCCATATCTGATCGCACCGCCAATCGTTTCACCGCTGGGTGGAGATTATGACGGAAGCCTTGTTGTGACGTTGTTCTCTCTGAAAGATTATGATATTTATTATACGCTGGATGGAACGACACCGGATAAAATGAATGGAATCTATTATCGTGGAAAGGATATTACATTCGAAGAGGCGGGAGATTACAGTATCAAAGCGGTCTGTATCAATGAAAAGGGGATCAGCAGTGAGGTGGTATCGGAAGAGTATCATATCAGCATTACACCACCGGATATGCCGGTTGTGGAGCAGGATGGACATGGAGATACGGCGCAGGAAACGGAGCTTTATATAACGGCACAGGAGAATTGCAGTATTTATTATACCTGGGATGGTTCTGATCCGACCGAAAATTCGGAAAAATATACGGAGCCTATCTTAGTGCCGGAAGGGGACTGGGTTTTGTCCGTTGTAGCGATCAGTGATAAGACAGGACTCCGCAGTGAAATTTACCGATCAGAATTTAGTTATCATCCGAATCCTCAGGAATAAAAGAAATAAAGTCTTTTTCTAATTTAGCGACCCGGGCAAGAGAGTATACCTCAAAGCCCTGGTCGTTTAATTTTTGTCTGCCAGGCTGGAAGGATTTTTCAATCAAGATACCAACACCTGCAACGGTGGCATGGGCAAGGCGAATCAGACGGATGGCACCGGTGGCTGCTTCGCCGTTTGCAAGGAAATCGTCGATGATAAGTACATGGTCGCTCTCGCTGATAAATTTCTGGGAAAGGGTCAGTTCATAGCTTGTCCCTTTTGTAAAGGATGTGACAACCGTCTGGTACAGATCATCGTTTAAGACCTTGGAAGGCTGTTTTTTCAAAATTACCATTGGGACGTTTAACGCGAGTGCTGTCATAAGTGCAGGTGCGATACCGGAACTTTCGATGGTAACAACTTTTGTGACACCTTTATCTTTGAAATGGTCCGCAAAAGCAGTTCCGATCTGCTGCATTAAAACAGGATCTACCTGATGATTGACAAAACTGTCTACTTTTAAAATATCTTCTCCCATTGCCTTGCCCTCTGCAAGGATTTTTTCTTCAAGCATTTTCATGATTTTTGTTCTCCTTTTTTATTTTTCCAATCGTTGATCACTCTGTAAAAAATTCAGCATAGAGTGTTTCGATGATGTGGTCTGAAAAACTTTCCTCCAGATCCGGAGCCTGTTCCAAAAGAATGTGCTGCATAACATCATATCTTGCAAAATAGATCTGATCTTTGTCTGCTGTATCGCACATCGAATCGATCTCTTTGGCAGAGTGGTTTTTGCGAAAATCCTCTGTGATTTTCTCAAAAAGCTGTTCTTCCTGCACGGAAGCAGCGGCTGTCTGTTTTGCATCGGTAAAAGAGCGGATGCCAATGATAAGAAAAATCAAAAACATAACGCCCATGACGATCGGAGTCATTACGTTGCCGCCTAAGGTGCCCTTAGTAGAAAGGTCACGGATCACGCCAAAAAGATCAAATACGAGTCCGCCTGCACCAACCACCGTAAATGTGTATGCGGTGGATTTCAGATCAGCAGCTTTTTTCTTTTTTGAGACATAGGAATGTGACATAATATTACCTCGCTTCTTGCTTCTTGTATATGATTATAGGGGATAGCATGGACGGTTGCAAGAAAATTTGTTATACTGTTAAAAATAGATGAAAAAGGACAGATTAGCTGGGAAAAAATATGAAGATTACGATAGCCTGTGTAGGAAAGATCAAAGAAAAATTCTATCGCGATGCGATCTTAGAATATGAAAAACGGCTGGGCCGTTACTGTAAATTGGAACTCATAGAAGTGGCAGATGAAAAGACACCGGAAAATGCCAGTGCACTGGTGGAGAGCCAGATACGGGAAAAAGAAGGGGAACGTGTCCGGGCAAGGCTCGAAAAAGTCTGTAAGGAAGGAACGTATGTCATTGCCCTTGCGATCGACGGCAAACAGCTTGACTCGGTAGAATTATCACAAAAGTTAGAACAGCTCGGCACCTCCGGGGTCAGCCACATCGTATTTCTGATCGGCGGTTCCCTTGGAATGTCAGAACAACTGCTTCGAAAAGCGGATTTTAAACTCAGTTTTTCCAAAATGACCTTTCCACACCAACTGATGCGTGTGATCTTACTGGAACAGATTTATCGTGGTTACCGGATCATGAGCGGGGAACCATATCATAAATAGACAGAGAGGAAAGCAAAAACGATGACGAAAAAAGAGAGGGCAAAAGAAGCCATCCTGCGTTTAAAAGAAGAATATCCCGATGCGGGATGCAGTCTGGAATATGACCAGGCATGGAAACTCTTAGTGAGTGTCCGGCTTGCGGCACAGTGTACCGATGCACGGGTAAATATTGTTGTAGAAAAATTATATGAAAAATTCCCAGATGTTGCGGCATTGGCAGAGGCACCGGTCGAAGAGATCGAGGAGATTGTCAGACCATGTGGGCTTGGAAAGAGCAAAGCACGCGACATCAGTGCCTGTATGAAGATCTTAAAAGAACAGTATGACGGCAAGGTGCCGGATGATTTTGATGCGCTGTTAAAGCTACCAGGAGTTGGAAGGAAAAGTGCCAATCTGATCATGGGAGACGTATTTGGCAAACCGGCGATCGTGACTGATACGCATTGCATCCGGATCGTAAACCGGATCGGACTGGTACATGACACAAAAGATCCCAAAAAAGTAGAGATGGAACTCTGGAAACTGATCCCCGGGGAAGAGGGCAGTGATTTCTGTCATCGTCTGGTGTACCATGGCAGGGAGGTCTGTACAGCACGGACGAAGCCATACTGTGATAAGTGCTGCCTGATCGACATCTGCGAGCGAAACGGTGTGAAGGATTAAACCAAAAACTCCCAGAAACACCAGATTTTAAGCGTTTCTTTTTACGTTTAGATATGATATCTTCTTTCTTGTAACAAATATGTAATCATTTTGAAATAAAAATGAAATACATAAGGCAGACATGAAGGAGGACATCATGAAACATCTTAAAATTGGAACAAAAGTAATGGCAGCATCCCTTGTTACAGCAACACTGGCAGGAACCATTGATACAACTGCTTTTGCAGCACCGGTGAAAACAGAGTATGCAATCTCTGTGGTATCATGTGGCGAGGAGTTATCCGAGACATGGAAAGAGCTGTGCGATAAAATTGCAAATGGAAACTGGTCAGACTGTCCGGTACTTCCATTGCCGGGGGAAAGTTTACCGACCCTGCCGGGCGGAAATCAGCCAGAAACAGACAAGCCGGAGACGAGTGAGCCGGATGCAGAGGAAAACCTTTCGTTTGCAAAACAGGTCGTAAATTTGGTAAATGAAGAACGGGCAAAAGCGGGACTTTCCGCACTGGTACTTGACGAAACGCTTGCTTCTGCGGCGATGGTGCGTGCAACAGAGATCGAAACATCATTTTCCCATACCAGACCGGACGGAAGAAGCTTCTCTACCGTTTTAAGTGATATGGGGATCCAGTACCGTCGTTCCGGAGAGAATATCGCGTGGGGACAGCAGAGCCCGAAAGCAGTGATGGAAGGCTGGATGAACAGCAAGGGACATCGTGCGAATATCTTAAATCCGAACTTCACAAAGATCGGAGTCGGTTACCGCAAGAATGCAGCGGGCAGAACCTACTGGACACAGTTGTTTACGTCTTAATATGAGTACAAAACCGAGGGCAATCAGTGGAAACGCTGGTTGCCCTTTTTTCATAATAATGGTAAAATAAAACTGATTCTAGTTCAAATAATTGTGAGGGGAGAGATTTCACATGAGAATGTACGATTTGATTGAAAAAAAGAAATTAGGACAGGAACTTTCGACAGAAGAAATTTCCGAAATGATAAAGGGATTTACAGATGGAAGTGTGCCGGATTACCAGATGGCAGCCATGCTGATGGCAATCTGTTTTCAGGGAATGAGCAAACGTGAGACCGTAGATCTGACACTGGCGATGCGAGACAGCGGAGATGTCTTAGACTTATCCGGTATCAAAGGCGTAAAAGTCGATAAACACAGCACCGGGGGAGTCGGAGATAAGACATCCCTGGCACTGACCCCGATCATTGCGGCACTCGGCGTACCGGTTGCCAAAATGTCAGGAAGAGGACTGGGACATACCGGCGGCACGATCGATAAACTCGAATGTTTCCCGGGATTTACAACCGAGATCTCAGAACAGACTTTCATGGACAATGTCAACAAGATCGGTATCGCAATCGCAGGACAGACCGCAAACCTTGCTCCGGCGGACAAGAAGTTATACGCGCTCCGCGATGTGACAGCAACGGTAGATCAGATGTCTCTGATCGCAAGCTCCATTATGAGTAAAAAACTCGCTTCCGGAAGTGATGCCATCGTACTTGATGTTAAGACTGGAAACGGTGCATTTATGAAAAAATATGAAGATTCCGTAGCACTTGCCGAAGCAATGGTTTCCATCGGTACAATGGCAGGCAAAAAGACAACGGCAGTCATTACGGATATGGATCAGCCTCTTGGCTATGCAGTCGGTAATTCCTTAGAGGTCATGGAAGCAATCGATACTTTACAGGGACGAGGACCGGAAGATTTCAAACAGGTTGTATTTGCCTTAGGTGGACAGATGCTTCAGGCAGCAGGCCGTGCAGACAGCCAGGAAGAGGCTGAAAAACTGATGCAGTCTGTGATCGAGGATGGAACCGCTTTAAAGAAGTTTGCAGAATTTGTAACGGCACAGGGGGGAGATGCTTCCTATGTATATGAGACTGATAAATTTCCGAAAGCATCTTATACAAAAGAAATCCCTGCCACAAAAGAAGGCTATGTGGGACGTATTTTGGCAGAAGAGATCGGAATTGCCTGCATGACATTAGGAGGAGGCAGAGAGACCAAAGAGAGCAGCATTGATCTGTCCGTCGGCATCATCTTAAAAAAGAAAAACGGCGATTTTGTGAAAGAAGGAGAAACGATCGCGGTCGTATACGGCAATGACACCGGAAAAATGGAACGCGCAATGGAAAAGATCCAGAATGCGTACGAAATTACAGCTGAAAAACCAGAGGGAAGACCGGTTGTATTAAAATATATCAAATAAGCTATGAATAAGATTTTTCTAAAATTCATATAGTTATATATGAAAAAAAATCAAAAAGAAACATTCATAAATCATTTAGAATTACCCAAAGACCTGATGCTTGGTGCAGCGATCGTGACCGTGACAGGGCGGCAGGAAGTTCTCATAGCAAACTATAAAGGAATCCTGGAATATGAGGATTCCTTTATCCGAATACAGACCAAAAACTGCAGGATCGTAATCTCCGGTTCCCATCTTGCCATTGAGTACTATACGAATGAGGAAATGAAGATCACTGGTTTTATCGACCGGGTGCAGTACGAGAATTAAGCCATGCTGCTGTCTGTGATCAAATATTTCAGAGGGTATCTGCATGTGCGGTTGACAGGATATGCACCGGAGCGTTTCCTGAATCTGTGCGGCAGCCGGGATATCCTCATCTGGAACCTGACATCCTGTGAGGACGGTTACGAATTTTGTATCAGCGTAGATGGATTTCGAAAATTAAAACCCATCTTAAAAAAGACAAAGACCAGACTGAAAATACAAAAAAGGATCGGGCTTCCGTTTTGGCTGTATCATTACCGGAAACGAAAAGTGTTTGGCATCGGACTGATCGTATTTGCAGGACTCATTTATCTGCTTTCCGGTTATCTGTGGAACATCGAGGTCAACGGAAATTCCCATCTGTCCGAAGAGATGGTACTGGATTTTCTAAAAGAGGAAAATGCCGCGTTTGGCGCGAAGATCAAAGAGATCGATTGTACCATGCTGGAAGAGGATTTGAGGACGAAGTACAGTGAAGTTATCTGGACTTCCATTAAGATCTATGGCACAAAGATGACCGTTGATATCCAGGAAAGCCTGCTGCCGGATGAGAAATATAAGAAAGAGGATGACCGTGTGCTTGATATTGTTGCATCGGAAGACGGCGTGATCAAAGACATGGTGACCCGTAGCGGGACCCCGCTTGTCAAAGAGGCAGCCGAGGTAAAAAAAGGAGATATCCTTGTCAGCGGGCAGATCGAGATCTTAAATGACGATGGAGAAATCTCAAAATACTTATCACACAGCGCGGATGCGGATATCTATGCGGAAGTGGTCTATCCCTATGAAGATACGATCAAAGGGGCATATCTGGATCAGGTTTTTACCGGAGAGGTAAAGACAGATTATGGGTTGCGTTTTTTTGATGTGGAGATCCGGAATCCATTTTTCCGGCTGGATGAAAAAACTTCGTATGAAATCGTGACAGAAGCGAGACAATTCCATTTTACAGATAATTTTTATCTCCCTGTTTTTCTGGAAAAACAGACCTGTCAGGCGTACGAAGCGACCGAAAAACTGTATACGAAAGAGCAGATCAAGGCACTTGCGGAGAAGAATTTAAAAAATTATCTTACAGAATTGGAAGAAAAGGGTATTCAAATTATAGAAAAAAATGTTATGATAGTAAAAACAAAGCAGAACTATGTGGTAAAAGGAACGATCCGAGCCTATCAGAGCATCGTATCTTATGCACCCACAGAAGTACCTGACATTACGAGTGAAGAAAGGCAAACGACGGATGAGTCTGACTGAAGTATCATTAAATATTCCATCTGACCATATGGCTAATGTCTTTGGCCAGTTTGACACTTATATTAAAAAGATAGAACGCACCTTAAATGTGACCGTTGTCCTGCGAGGAGAGGATATGAAGATCCTTGGCAGCGAGACACAGATCAAACGTGCTTCGGATGTGTTTTTGCAGCTGATCGAATTATCCAAGCGTGGAAACGTTATCACAGAGCAGAACGTAAACTATGCACTGGCACTCCTTGCAGAGGAAAAGCAGGATGCGATCGTAGAGATCGACAAGGACTGTATCTGCCATACGATAAATGGCAAACCGGTAAAACCGAAAACACTGGGACAGAAACATTATGTTGATGCCATCCGGGAAAAGATGATCGTATTTGGCATGGGACCAGCGGGTACCGGTAAGACCTACCTTGCAATGGCAATGGCGATCACCGCATTTAAAAACGAAGAGGTTGGCCGTATCATCTTAACCAGACCTGCCATAGAAGCAGGAGAGAAGCTTGGATTTTTACCGGGAGATCTGCAGAGCAAGGTCGACCCGTATTTAAGACCACTTTATGATGCCCTGTATCAGATCATGGGCGCAGAGAGTTTCCAGAAAAATATGGAAAAGGGTCTGATCGAGGTTGCACCGCTTGCCTATATGAGAGGTCGTACCCTAGACAATGCGTTTATCATCTTAGATGAGGCGCAGAATACAACTCCGGCACAGATGAAGATGTTTTTAACCCGTATCGGATTTGGTTCCAAAGCGGTCATTACCGGAGATGCAACACAGAAAGACTTAGCACCGGGAAGCCCGTCCGGACTTGATGTTGCGCTTAAAGTATTAAAAAAAGTGGATGAGATCGGTATCTGTGAACTGACCAGTCAGGACGTGGTACGTCATCCACTGGTACAAAAGATTGTAAAAGCTTACGAGGATTACGAGAGCAGGACCAAGGCGAAAACAGCCAAAGGGCGCACGTCATCCACAAGAAAAAGACAGGAGATGAAACAGTAATGCAGGAACGCATCATAGGAAAACGGGTGTTGAATGTGTTCTTGATGTTTGTGATTACAATTACTGCAATCGGTATCATAGGGTATGAAAAGGCACTCTGGCTTGACCAGCTATTGTCTGTTATCCTGATCTGCATTACTTTTTTTGTATTGTTTTTGTTTGTTTTAGAACACCATCGCGCGATGAAATTGATATCAAATAATGCCGGAACTGACTTCAGGAAGGTGCTGAAAGGATATCTGATCGCTGCCATTGCGGCAGTGGTCTGTGCTGCCATGCCGGAGTTTTTGCGTCCGGTTATTGTGATTCCGATCTGCATGCTTGCATTTTCGAATCAGGGGCTTGCACTCTGTGTCGGGATCTTCTGGGATGCGATCCTTGCTCTGATGGCAGGATTCCATGTGCAGGAACTGGTTTTGTGCTGTCTGATGACACTGTTTGGCGCCATGCTCGCGGAAGCAATGCAGTACAGCCGCATTTTATGGTACAACGTTATCATATTCTGCCTTTGCACCATGCTGCCGGGGATCTTTTATTATCTGTCCTATCAGGAAGTGCGGATCAGCCTGTTTTTCCTGGGGGCAACTGAGGGCGCATTTCTTTGTTCCCTGTTGGCTGTCTTTTTCCATCGTGCAGTCAAAGACCGGGATGCAGAGATTACAACACAGCTGGATGACATCATTGATGCCTCTTTTCCTCTGGCAAAGGAGCTGGCACGTTTTTCCAAAAAGGATTACAAACATGCCAGAAGGGTATCGGAACTTGCCGGAGATTGTGCAAAAGCAGTTGACGCAGATGAAAAGGTCTGCCGTGCTGCCGGATTTTATTACCGGATCGGTATCTTACGGGGTGAGACGATACGGGAGAGCGGTGTGCGGATCGCAGAGGAACAGTGCTTTCCAGAGAGCGTGATCCAGATCATCAATGAATATAAGGGAGAAGAAACATTGCCATCTACCGTAGAATCTGCGATTATTCAGATGGTGGACGGGGTAATGAAAAAGGTAGAAGTGCTTGACCAGACAACGATGTCAAGTGAATGGAATCAGGACATGGTGATCTATCAGACCCTGAATGAATTCTCTACCAATGGCATGTATGACAATGCGGGGATGAGTATGAATATGTTCTTAAAAATCAGGGAATACCTGGTACAGGAAGGAGATTTGTTATGAGTCTTTTTATTGAGACAGAAGTGGACGTGCCGTTTTCCTTTGACTGGGAAGAGATTGCCAGAAAGGTCATCGACTATACGATAGAACATGAGGATTTCCCTTATGAAGCAGAGGTAAATCTGACTCTTACGGACAATGAGGGAATCCATGAAGTAAACAAAAATTTCCGTCAGATCGACAGACCAACGGATGTTTTGTCATTTCCAATGCTTTCCTATGAGCAGGCAGGCGATTTTTCCAGACTGGAAGAGGATTATGACGATAATTTTAATCCGGACACCGGAGAGATCATGCTGGGAGACATCCTGATCTCGGTAGATAAGGTATTGGAGCAGGCAGAAAGCTATGGACACAGTGAAATGAGAGAATTTTCCTTTCTGATCGTGCACAGCATGCTCCACCTTTTCGGGTATGACCATATGACGCCGGAAGAAGCGGCAGTCATGGAAGAAAAGCAGAACATCATCTTGAATGAGTTAAACATTTTAAGATAAATCGAGGTTAGTTACATGGGCAGACAGAATAAAAAGAGCAACAGCTTTCTGATGCAGGGCTCTATTCTGGCGGTCGCATCGATCGTCAGCAGGATCATCGGTTTGATCTACCGTATTCCATTGACCAATATTATTGGCGATACCGGAAACAATTATTACGGAACAGCCTTCCGCATCTACAATATCCTTTTGATCATTTCTTCCTACAGCCTTCCGCTTGCGGTTTCCAAACTGGTTTCCGCAAATATGTCACAGGGGCGCAGGAGAAATGTATACCGTATTCTGAAATGTGCACTTTTGTTTGGTGCGGTATCGGGAACAATTGCAGCACTGATCTTATATTTCGGAGCAGAATTTATCACGACGACGTTAATGCGTACGCCGCTCAGTATCTTTGCCGTAAAGGTATTGGTTCCGGTACTTTTGATCGTAGCGGTACTTGGTGTTATGCGTGGATTTTTCCAGGGACTCGGAACGATGATGCCGAGTGCAACCTCGCAGATCTTAGAGCAGATCGTAAATGCGGTCGTCAGTGTCTGGGCAGCATATGTTCTGGTAGGAGAAGGAGCAAAAGCAGGCGCGCTTCTTGACAACAAAGAAAATTATGCAGCGGCTTACGGTGCTGCAGGCGGTACCCTTGGTACGGCAATGGGTGCGGTAACAGCGTTGCTGTTTTGTACCTTTGTACTTGTCGTGTACCTTGGACCATTTAAGAAACGCCTGAAAAAAGAACGAAAATCAAACGTGGATTCCTATGGTTCCATTATGAAAGTGCTGATCGCAACGATCGTGCCGGTGTTGCTCAGCAGTACCATTTATAACTGTAATGCGCTGATCGATGATGGTGTATACAAACATCTTGCAGCATTTCAGGGATATACCGAAGCCCAGTATGGCAGCTGGAGCGGCATCTATTCCGGGAAATATCAGCTTTTGATCAATGTGCCGATCTCCATTGCATCTGCACTGGCGGCTTCTTCGGTGCCGGCACTGACGGCAGCTTACGCAAGCGGCAAGAGACAGGAAGCAAAACGACAGATGAACATGGCAACCCGTTTCATCATGGTGATCGCATTTCCGTGTGCAGTCGGAATGGGTGTACTGGCATCTCCGATCTTACAGATGTTATTGCACGATTCATCTGAACTTTCTGCCAGAATGCTTCAGGTGGGAGCGGCTGCGGTACTGGTATTCTCCCTGTCTACTTTATCCAATGGACTGCTGCAGGGCATTAACCGGATGAAAGAGCCAATCAAAAATGCACTGATCGCACTGGTACTGCATCTGATCGTACTGGTTGCGCTGATGCTGTTACTGGACTTAAATATCTATGCGGTCGTGATCGCCAACATGGTATTTGGGCTGCTGATGTGTATTTTAAACGGACGTTCCTTAAGAAAATACAGCGGCTACAGACAGGAAGTATTTAAGACATTTTTTGTCCCGGCGGTATCCTCCGTTGGAATGGGCGTTGTGGTACTGTTGTGTTATAAAGGGATTTTATATCTGATCCGCAGCAATACGGTGGCAACGATCGTTTCCATTCTGATCGGTGCGATCGTCTACGCAGTCCTGTTGTTATTATTAAAAGGATTAAGTGAGCAGGAGATCTTACGTTTCCCGAAGGGACATCTTCTGGTTGCACTTGCAAAGAAATTCCATTTATTACAATAAATGTATAAAAACAAAAAAATAGCAAATACTTATCGTAACATGCCCATCCGGGCGGCGCGGACAGAACCGCAGATTGTGAGGAAACATGAAAAAGACGGTAGGTATTTGCTTTTTTGCGGCAGCACTTGTGACAGTTGGAGTCTGTTATTTTGTTCCATTCCAGAATAAAGCGGAACAGGGAGAAAAAATGCCGCAACAGATACAGAGCGAAACGGAGGAAATGACAGCATTAGAGATCACAGAAAGCATGGCACCGCCGGGAACATACGAATACGTTGTCCTGGTAAAAGAGGATGTACTGGTTGTCTACCGGAAGGGAGAGAAAGAGATCTACTTTGAAACTAATATCCGGATGGACGAGCTCGATGAGACAGCAGAAAAAAAGGCAGAAAGTGGCATTTATTTTCAGAATGAACAGGAATTATTTGCCTTTCTTGAGAGTTATTCCAGTTAAGGATAAGGCGGTTGAATGTTTGAAATTCTTATGCTAAAATAATTTATTATGAAACAGATAGATGTAGCCGTGATCGGTGGAGGTGCGTCAGGTCTGGTGGCAGCGATCTCTGCTGCCAGAAATGGCGCGAAAACAATCATTATAGAACATATGGACCGGGTCGGGAAAAAGATCCTTGTGACCGGAAATGGGAAATGCAATTATACGAATGCCGTGCAGGGGGACTCATGTTACAGAGGTGAGAACCCTGCATTTGTTGTGCCTGTTTTTAAACAGTTTGGTGTAGCGGATACGGTCGCTTTTTTTGAAGAACTGGGGATATATCCAAAGATAAAAAACGGATATTATTATCCGTCAAGCGAGCAGGCGGCATCGGTGCTGGATGTACTGCGCATGGAGGCAGCGTACCTTGGCATAGAAGAAGAGGTGTCCTGTAATCTGTCGAAATTGACGGCAAAAGGGGATGGCTTTCTGTTAAAGACAGACCACGGTGAGTTTTATGCCACGTCGGTTGTCTTTGCAACCGGCCTTCTGGCATCTCCAAAGACCGGAAGTAATGGCAGTGCCTTTCCATTGCTCGAAAAACTGGGACATCACATGGTTCCGGTCGTCCCGGCACTGGTGCAGTTGCAGGGAAAACAGTCATTTTTTAAAACACTTGCAGGAATTCGTGCAGAAAATGAGATCCATCTCTACATAGATAACAGAGAGATTGCATCCGAGCGTGGCGAATTGCAGCTAACTGACTTTGGAATTTCCGGTATCCCGGTATTTCAGCTGAGCCGGTATGCGACAAGGGCATTACTGCAGAAGAAAAACGTCTTTGCACTTCTTGATTTTATGCCGGATCTTGGGAAAGAAGAACTGCTGCAGCTGCTGCAAAAACGCTTTGGCAGGTTTGCCCATGGCAAAACGGCAGGCGAGGCAGTGATCGGTCTTATGAATAAAAAGCTGTCCGGAGTTTTGTTAAAAGAGGCACAGATATCCATACAAAAACCGGCCAAGAACGTTTCGGATGCAGAGTTAAAACGACTCTGTGCCGTGATAAAGGGACTCAGGGTCGACATTATCGGAAGCAAAACATTTGAACAGGCGCAGGTATGTGCCGGTGGGATTAAAACAGACGAGCTGGAGGATCAGACTTTAATGTCAAAAATCGTGCCGGGGATCTACTTTGCAGGAGAAGTGATCGATATTGACGGAACCTGTGGCGGATATAATCTCCAGTGGGCATGGTCGAGCGGTTATGTAGCAGGAAAATCTGCGGCAGTCAGGGCACTTGCCGGAAGGAAACGCAATCAATGATAAGAATAAATCAGATCAAATTACCAATTCATCACAACAGGGAACAATTAGAACAGAAGATAAAAAAACAGCTTCATTTGAAACCGGATCAGAAGTTTACCTATTCGATCGCAAAAAAATCGATCGATGCAAGAAAGAAACCAGAACTACATTATGTGTATTCAGTTGATGTAGAAACGACAAATGAGGATCAGATTTTAAAAAAGGTTCACGATAATAATATTATGTCAACCAAACCGAAAAAATATCAGATCCCGCAGAACAGTCAGTTGTCATTTTCACATGCTCCGGTTGTAGTCGGTGCGGGACCGGCAGGACTTTTCTGCGCCTATGCACTTACCTTAGGCGGATATAAACCACTGATCCTAGAGCGTGGCAAATGTGTGGAAGAGCGCATGCAGGATGTAGAAGCCTTCTGGCAGACCGGAGTGTTAGATCCGGCATCCAATGTGCAGTTTGGCGAAGGCGGTGCAGGTACGTTTTCCGATGGAAAGCTGAATACGCTCGTCAAAGATCCGGTGGGCAGAAACCGGTTTGTATTAGAGACATTCGTTTTGTTCGGGGCACCGGAACATATTTTATATGAAAATAAACCGCATATCGGTACGGATATCCTTGCGGATGTCATTAAGAGAATGCGGCAATTTCTGATCGAACATGGTGCCACATTCCGTTTTGAAGCACAGGTAACGGATTTAGAAATCACAGAAGGGCGTGTGACAGGAGTAACCACCAATGGGACAGAGCAGATTGCTGCTGAATGTGTGGTCCTTGCGATCGGACACAGTGCCCGTGACACTTTTGCCATGCTTTTGGAGAAGAAGCTGGAAATGGAAGCAAAATCTTTTGCGGTGGGCTTTCGCGTGGAACATCCGCAGAAACTGATGAATGAGATCCAGTATGGAGAGACTTACGCACAGGAACTGCCGGCGGCACCGTACAAGGTAACGGCAAATCTTCCGAACAAAAGAGGCGTGTATTCTTTCTGTATGTGTCCGGGAGGTTATGTCGTAAATGCGTCGTCACAAAAGGGACGGCTGGCAGTCAACGGCATGAGTTATGCGAGCCGTGCCGGGAAAAATGCGAACAGTGCCATTATCGTATCGGTAACACCGGAAGATTTTGCCGCACTCTGTGAGGATGCTCCAAAGGATGCACTGCTTGGCGTACGTTTTCAGGAGATATTAGAACAAAGAGCTTATGAGCTGGCGGGCGGAAAGATCCCGCAGCAGTTGTTTGGCGATTTTTGCAAAAATCTTCCGTCAGAGGCTTATGGAGCATATGAGAGCGAGACGAAGGGCGAACATATGCTTTGCAATTTGCGAGGACTGCTGCCGGAGGCATTAGAAGAGTCGTTCATGGAAGGAATGCACCAGTTTGCACATTCCATCCATGGATTTGACAGGGAAGATGCGATCCTTTCCGGTGTTGAAAGCCGGACATCCTCCCCGGTACGCATTACAAGAGGAAAGACGTTTGAAGCCAATATCGGCGGCATTTATCCATGTGGGGAGGGTGCCGGATATGCAGGCGGGATCATGTCTGCCGCCATGGACGGATTAAAAGTGGCGGAAGCCATTGTCAGAGATCAACAATAAGATTAGCAGAATAAAAGAAAACTGAGGAAAGAACATTGCCAGAATATACACCGATGATGCAGCAATATCTGCAGACCAAAGAAGAATATAAAGATTGTATTTTATTTTATCGTTTAGGCGATTTTTATGAGATGTTTTTTGATGATGCCCTTACGGTATCCAAAGAACTGGAACTGACACTGACCGGCAAAAGCTGCGGAACCGAAGAACGCGCTCCGATGTGCGGGATCCCGTATCACGCAGTGGAAGGATATTTAAACCGGCTGGTTGCCAATGGACACAAAGTGGCGATCTGTGAACAGGTCGAGGACCCGAAACTGGCGAAGGGACTGGTCAAAAGAGAAGTGATCCGGATCGTGACACCGGGAACCAATACAGATATCCAGGCATTGGACGAGGGCAAAAATAACTATATTATGTGTATCGTCTATGTCGCAGATAAGTATGGGCTTTCCATCGCGGATGTATCGACCGGAGATTATTTCGTGACCGAGGTGGAAAATGAGCGGAAATTATTGGATGAGATCAATAAATTTTCTCCAACGGAGATCGTCTGCAACGAAAGTTTTTATATGAGCGGCATTGACATTTCCGATATGAAGAACCGACTTGGAATTACAATTTACGCACTTGAGGCATGGTATTTTAGTGACGAAACAGCCCGGACAACCTTAAAAGAGCATTTTCATGTAAACAGTCTGGAAGGGCTTGGACTCGTTGATTATGACTGTGGTGTGATCGCGGCAGGAGCATTGCTCAAATATCTGTATGAGACACAGAAAACGTCCTTAAACCATATTTCAGCCATTCATCCGTACGCAACCGGAAAATATATGCTGATTGACAGCTCAACCAGACGAAATCTGGAACTGGTAGAAACGCTGCGCGAAAAACAGAAACGCGGATCGCTCCTCTGGGTACTCGATAAGACGAAGACTGCCATGGGAGCCCGTATGCTGCGCTCCTTTGTGGAACAGCCGCTGATCGATAAGGAGAAGATCGTACAGAGACAGGATGCGATCGAGGAATTAAATGCCAATATCATTACCAGAGAGGAACTGCGCGAATATTTAAACCCGATCTACGACCTGGAACGACTGATCACACGCGTTACCTACATGTCGGCTAATCCAAGGGATCTGGTTGCCTTTAAAAATTCCATCGGAATGCTGCCACCGATCAAAACCCTGCTGCAGGACTTCTCCTGTACACAGTTAAAAGAGATACAGGAGGATATGGATTCCTTAGAGGAACTGTATCAGTTGATTGATTCGGCAATCGGGGAGGAACCGCCAATCTCAACCAGAGATGGTGGAATCATTAAAGAAGGCTATCATGCCGAGGTTGACCAGTACCGAAATGCCAAGACGGAGGGGAAAACATGGCTGGCAGAGTTAGAGGCGAAAGAACGGGAAAAGACAGGCATTAAAAACTTAAAGATCAAATACAACAAAGTGTTTGGCTATTATTTAGAGGTAACCAATTCTTACAAAGATCTGGTGCCGGATTATTTCACAAGAAAACAGACACTTGCAAATGCAGAACGCTATATCACACCGGAATTAAAAGAACTGGAAGACATGATCTTAGGAGCAGAGGATAAGTTAGTAAATTTAGAGTATGACCTGTTCTGTGACGTGCGAAATAAGATCGCAGATGAGGTTGTGCGGATCCAGCGTACCGCAAAAGCCGTTGCGAAACTGGATGTATTTGTTTCACTTGCAGTTGTAGCGGATGAAAACCACTATTGCAGACCGAAGATCACCGAAAACGGTGTGATTGACATCAAAGGCGGCAGACATCCGGTTGTCGAGAAAATGATCACGAATGATATGTTTATTGACAACGATACATATCTGGACAATGGAAGTCACCGGATCTCGATTATCACGGGGCCGAATATGGCAGGTAAATCGACTTATATGCGGCAGACAGCCTTGATCGTGCTGATGGCGCAGGTCGGAAGCTTTGTTCCTGCAACGACCGCGAAGATCGGCATTGTGGACCGTATCTTTACGCGTGTGGGAGCTTCTGATGATCTGGCAAGCGGGCAGAGTACTTTCATGGTCGAGATGAATGAGGTTGCGAATATCCTCCGCAATGCAACGTCCAATTCACTTCTTGTATTAGATGAGATCGGACGTGGAACCAGTACGTTTGACGGACTCAGTATTGCATGGGCGGTTGTGGAGCATATCAGCAATCCAAAACTGCTCGGGGCAAAAACATTATTTGCGACACATTATCATGAGCTGACCGAGCTGGAAGGCAAACTAAACAATGTCAATAACTATTGCATTGCCGTAAAAGAAAAGGGTGATGACATTGTATTTTTAAGAAAGATCGTGCGCGGCGGTGCCGACAAGAGTTATGGTATCCAGGTTGCAAAATTAGCCGGTGTGCCGGACTCTGTTATTGAGCGTGCCAAGGAGATCGTGGAACAGCTGATCTCAAATGATATCGCTGCGGTTGCAAGAGGGATTTCCGTAGAGGGGGCTTCCCAGAGCAAAAAGAAAAAAGAAAAATTAGATGAGGTAGATTTAACACAGATGTCCTTATTTGATACGGTCAGTGACAATGATATCATCGAGGAACTGCGCAACGTGGATGTCGGAAATCTTACCCCGATCGAAGCGTTAAATAAATTGTACGAGTTGCAGAACAAAGTAAAAAATCGTTGGTAAAAACAGACAGAATGTGAGGAAACATGGGAACAATTACAATTTTACCGGAAACAACCAAAAATCCGATTACGTTAATGGGACAGCGTGCGGGTGTCTGCTGGGGCGGTAACACCACAGAGGATGAAAAAAACTATAAAAGGGGCATGGACTGTATCTTATCCGGGCATGGACGTGTCATGGAATATGTCAATGTCGAGATGGTCTTAAAGGGATATTCTGCCCGGGTGGAACGTGAGTGGTATACGCACATTGGAGGCGCACCGACAAGATTACAGTCAAGTACGAGATATATCGATTACGCGGGAAAGGGATTTGACTATATTATCCCGCCTTCCGTGCAGCGGAATGAAGAGGCATTGGAAAAATATCAGGCACTGATGGCACACATCAATGAGGAATGCCGCATTTTAGAACAGGAATACAAGATCCCAAGAGAGGATGTCGCCAATGGACTTCCATTAGGAATGACAGCAACGATCGTCGATAAAAGAAATTTAAGAAACCTGGTCGACATGAGCCATCAGCGGATGTGCAACCGTGCCTACTGGGAATACCGTCAGTTGTTCCATGATATCGGAAAAGCACTGGCAGAGTATTCCGAGGAATGGAGCTGGATCGTTGCAAATCTGTTTCTGCCAAAATGTGACTATTATGGTTATTGTACCGAGACCAGACCATGCGGAAAACCATTGCCGGATGGACCGAAATTACCGAGACCTTAGTGCGAAAATTGGGGGAGCAATATGCCGGAAATAAAATTATTAAATCAGGAAACGATTGATAAGATTGCAGCCGGGGAGGTGGTGGAACGGCCATCTTCCGTGGTAAAAGAGTTAGTGGAAAATGCGATCGATGCGAAAGCGACCGCCATTACCGTAGAGATCAAAGAGGGTGGAACTTCATTCATCCGTATTACCGATAATGGAAGCGGGATTGAGCATGCGCAGGTTCCAATCGCCTTTTTGCGTCATTCCACAAGTAAGATCCGTCAGGTGGAAGACCTGCTGTCAATTACCTCACTGGGGTTCCGTGGAGAGGCACTTTCCAGTATTGCAGCAGTCTCACAGGTAGAGCTGATCACAAAGACATACGGAGAACTGACAGGGACTCGTTATGTCATTGAGGGTTCCAAAGAGGTCGCAAACGAAGAGATCGGTGCACCGGAGGGAACCACGTTTCTGGTGCGTAATCTTTTTTACAATGTGCCTGCCAGACGGAAATTTTTAAAAACGGCACAGACGGAGGGAAACTATATCAGCGATCTGATGGAACGCCTTGCCTTATCGCACCCGGATGTTTCGTTTAAATTTATCAGTAACGGACAGACGAAGATGCACACAGCGGGCAACTCCAAAGAAAAAGATTTAATCTATCACATCTATGGACGTGATATCACGGCAGCATTACTCCCAATCGAACAGAAGACCCCTCTGTTTGAGGTGCATGGTTTTATTGGAAAACCGCTGATCTCAAGAGGAAACCGCAACTATGAAAATTATTTCATCAATGGACGTTACATAAAAAGTGCGCTGCTGTCAAAGGCGATCGAGGAGGCCTATAAGGGCTTTGTCATGCAGCACCAGTATCCGTTCTGTGTTCTTTATTTTAACTTTGAGACAGAACTATTAGATGTCAATGTGCATCCGACCAAGATGGAACTGCGTTTTTCTGACAATGAAAAGGTATATCATGTGCTGTTTGACATCATTCGGAAAGCACTGACACATAAGGACTTTATCCCGGATGTGCCGGTGGAGGAAAAGAAACCGCAGAAACGTGAACCGATCGCAGCAGGGACACCGGAACCATTTGAGAGAAGAAGGATGCCGAACGTTGAACCGGGAGCTGGTGTGAACGCGCAGATACTGCAGCAGGCTGCATCACAACAAGTTGTGGTACAACAGACTGTACCACAGCAGGCTACAGGACAGCATCCTTCATTGCAATCTGCGGTGCTACATCCTACAAAAACGCAACCGGCAGAAAATCAATCCGTTTTCGATAAACTGTTAAAAAAAGAACCGGCAAAGGCAGCGGAAGAGAACACCTATCAGGTGAAACCAAAAGAACCGGAAACAGGCATACAGCAAAATCCGGTGATGCCGGAACAGGACATACAGACAAAACGGGCAGCAGAACCGGTGCCGGAGGCCTCCTACGAGCAGCAGAGCTTTTTGACAAAAGAAGCGAGAAAAGAACACCGGATTTTAGGACAGCTGTTTGATACTTACTGGCTGGTGCAGTATGAGGATAAGCTGTTTATCATCGATCAGCATGCTGCCCACGAAAAGGTACTCTATGAAAAGACGATGGAGCGGGTTAAAAAGAAGACATTTTCTTCCCAGACCTTAAGTCCGCCTACGATCTTGACGTTAAATGCGCAGGAAGAGGAAATGTTGGAGCGTTACCGGGAAGAGATCACGACCTTTGGCTACGAAGTGGAGCCGTTTGGTGGAAAAGAATATGCGGTGACGGCAGTCCCGGCAGATTTTACGGATATTGACATGCGTTCCATGTTTGTTGAAATGTTAGATGATTTTGCAAATATCAGCGGTGCAGATGCCCCAAATCTGATCATGGAAAAAGTGGCATCCATGTCATGTAAAGCGGCGATCAAAGGGAATCAGGCGATCAGCAGATCTGAGATGGAAGTGTTGATCGATGAACTGTTACAGCTTGAAAATCCATATAACTGTCCGCATGGAAGACCAACGATCATTGCAATGAGCAAATATGAGATAGAAAAGAAATTTAAGAGGATTGTCTGAATGGAAGATACAAAAAAGAAACCCATGGTAATACTGACCGGTCCGACAGCGGTGGGAAAGACAGCGTTATCGATCGAGCTGGCAAAGCGGATCAACGGTGTGATCATTTCTGCGGATTCCATGCAGGTATATAAGCATATGGACATCGGCTCAGCAAAGATCACGAAAGAGGAAATGCAGGGGGTAAAGCATTACCTGATCGATGAATTAGAGCCGGACGAAGAATTTCATGTTGTAAAATTTGTCCAGCTTGCAAAAAAATATTTAGAGGAGATCTACGCGGAAGGAAAGATACCGATCGTGACAGGCGGAACCGGATTTTATATCCAGGCATTGCTCTATGATATTGATTTTACCGAGCAGGAGAGTGATACGGCATACCGGGAAGAACTCGAACACATTGCAAAAGAAAAGGGAAATGAAGCATTGCATGCCATGCTTGACGAGGTGGACCCGGCTTCTGCCGAGGCAATCCATGCCAATAATGTCAAACGTGTCATCCGTGCACTTGAATTTTGTCATCTGACCGGAAACCGGATCTCAGAGCACAATGAAAAGGAACGGCAGAAGACATCCCCGTATCAGTTTGCCTATTTTGTGCTGACCGATGACCGGGCAAAATTATATGAGCGTATTGACAGACGTGTGGATCTTATGATAGAACAGGGGCTTGTAGAGGAAGTAAAACAGTTAAAACAGCTTGGCTGCCACAGAGATATGGTTGCCATGCAGGGGCTTGGCTATAAAGAGATCTTAGCATATCTGGAGGGCGAGTACACGTTGGAACAGGCAATCTACATCATTAAGCGGGAGACACGCCATTTTGCAAAACGGCAGCTTACCTGGTTTAAAAGAGAGCGTGAGGTGTGCTGGTGGAATAAGTCAGATTATGCCAATGCAGAAGAAAAATTGTTAGAGGATATGTTACGGGTACTACAGGAAAAACAGGTCATTGACTAGAGAAAGAGGGAAAAACAAATGGATTTTATGGAACAGCAATATGAGTCACTTGGTATTTCAAAAGAGGTATACCAGTTTGGACAGAAGATAGAGGCATCTTTAAAGGAGCGTTTTGAAAAGATCGACCAGATTGCAGAATTTAATCAGATGAAGGTCATCCGTGCCATGCAGGAAAACCGTGTGAGTGCGGAATGTTTTAATATGTCATCCGGATATGGCTATAACGATCTGGGAAGAGATACATTGGAGAAAGTGTATGCTTCCTGCTTTAAGGGAGAGGATGCACTGGTACGTCCGCAGATCACATGCGGTACCCATGCACTTGCACTTGCACTGATGTCCAACCTGCGCCCAGGGGATGAGTTATTATCACCGGTAGGAAAACCATATGATACCTTAGAGGAAGTGATCGGTATCCGCCCGTCTAAAGGTTCTCTGGCAGAGTATGGGATCAGCTACCGTCAGGTAGACTTGCTTCCAGATGGACAGTTTGATTATGAAAACATCAAAAAGGCGATCAACGAAAAGACCAGACTGGTTACCGTCCAGCGTTCCAAAGGTTATGCGACCAGACCGACTTTATCTGTGGCGAGGATTGGGGAACTGATCTCCTTTATCAAGGGCATCAAACCGGATGTGATCTGTATGGTCGACAACTGCTACGGTGAATTTGTAGAAGAAAGAGAGCCACTTGAAGTCGGAGCGGATATGATGGTTGGTTCCCTGATCAAAAATCCGGGCGGCGGACTGGCACCAATCGGCGGCTATATTGTCGGCAAAAAAGAATGTGTGGAAA
>ERZ791905.151-NODE-151-length-87892-cov-8.541059_pt1 | contig 87892 bp, 86 predicted proteins | sample MGYA00510147_ERZ791905 | MGnify/ENA primary metagenome ERZ791905 (study PRJEB30046, sample SAMN00792084) | human gut metagenome | study: EMG produced TPA metagenomics assembly of the A metagenome-wide association study of gut microbiota in type 2...
CTCAGGGATAACAAGGCCGATAGCCTTAGCAGCACCTGTTGAGTTAGGAACGATGTTAGCAGCACCTGCTCTTGCTCTTCTGAGGTCACCCTTTCTGTGAGGACCGTCGAGGATCATCTGGTCGCCTGTGTAAGCGTGGATTGTGCTCATGATACCGCTCTGGATAGGAGCATAATCGTTAAGAGCCTTAGCCATAGGAGCGAGGCAGTTTGTTGTGCAAGATGCAGCAGAGATGATCTTGTCATCAGCTGTAAGAGTCTTTTCGTTTACGCTGTAAACGATTGTGGGCAGATCGTTACCTGCGGGAGCAGAAATAACAACCTTCTTAGCACCTGCATCGAGGTGAGCCTGTGCCTTGTCCTTTGAGCAGTAGAAACCTGTGCATTCGAGAACTACGTCAACACCGATTTCGCCCCAGGGAAGCTCATTAGCCTTAGCCATAGCATAGATCTTGAGTGTCTTGCCGTCAACTGTGATTGTGCCTGCTTCGTCATCAGCAGTAACTGTGTGAAGGTTCTCACCTATCTTACCACAGTAACCGCCCTGTGCTGTATCATACTTTAAAAGCTGAGCGAGCATTGAGGGCTTTGTAAGGTCGTTGATTGCAACTACCTCATAACCTTCTGCGCCGAACATCTGTCTGAAAGCAAGACGTCCGATACGGCCGAAACCGTTAATAGCAACTTTAACTGACATTGGAATATTCCTCCTAAAAATTTTGTGAATTTTTTGCAGGCGCAAAGCGTCCGCTAAATTTCTACTTCTCTATTATACAAAATTTTTCTCTCATTATCAAGTGGTTTGACAATTTTTTATCAAAAAAAGAAAGTGAATTATTCCCGACTTTTAAAATAGTAATTTGTGCAATATACACAAAAGGGTTGAATTGTGTAAGATTTTCTGTTATTATAGATATATAAATTGTAATCGGAGAAATCAAATGAAACTGTATCTTACCGACCTTGACGGGACGCTTCTTGACCATAAGGCGCAAATCGGACGAATGACTGAGGCGCTGATGAACAGGCTTATTGACGATGATATAAAGATAAGCTACGCCACCGCACGTTCAGTTCATTCAGCCGAGCCGAAAGTAAGCTGTATCAATTTCAGGCTGCCCGTGATAACTCATAACGGCGCTTTTATAATCGACCCTGTCACAAAGGAGCGTATCGTAACGCATTTTTTCAGTGAAGAATCAAAATCGTTCATGAAGTCATTTTTCTATGAACATAAAGAATCGGTGCTTGTGTACTCGGTCATAGACAATTACGAAAGAGTAAGCTATCTTAAAAACCGACTCAACAAGGGTACGGAGCGTTATTTAAAGGACAGAGCCGGAGACAGAAGAATGCACCGAGCAAAAAGCTATGACGAGCTGTTCGAAGGCGATATTTATTATATAACGCTTATCGAGCCTGTAATGAAGCCCGATGAGCTTGACCGATATTTTTACAGAACAAACGGCTTTTCAAGAAATTATCAGCCCGATACATACGATACCGACGAATACTGGTATGAAATTTACCGTGAGGACGTTTCAAAGGCAAATGCGGCACTGAAGCTGAAGGAGCTTGTCGGTGCGGATGAGCTTATAGTTTTCGGCGACAACACAAACGATATATCAATGTTTACCGTAGCCGACAGATGCTATGCCGTATCCAACGCCACAGATAAGCTGAAAGAACTTGCAACGGGGATAATCCGCTCAAACGAGCAAGGCGGTGTGCCTGTGTTCATACAGTGCGACAGCTGTACGGTGAGGCAGTATGATAAGCAGCCTCTTTACGTTTCGCCCGACAACGCACGGTTCAGCGCCTGTACTGCTACCGCCGACAGCGGCGACGGTGTGGGCATACTGAACGAAAAGCAGATACACGCAACGCTGAAAAGCTATTTTGCCGCCACTCTTTTCGATAAGGAAATAAAGATAGGCAGTTACTTTGCGGACCTTGTTACCGAGAACGGAATTTTTGAGATACAGACGGCAAACTTCAGCTATCTTGTACCTAAGCTGAATACGTTTCTCAAAGCATCGCACGTTACGATAGTCTACCCTTTTCATAAAAAGAGCCGTCTTAATTATGTCGATAAGGCGACAGGCGAGATACTCAGTAGCGGAAGGAACATTACCGCAAATGATATGACCGACTTTTTCCTTGAACTGTACCGAATCAGGCAGTACCTGAACGACCCGAATCTGACCGTCTGCATTGCGGATATAGCCGTAGAAAATCTTCGCTACTGCGCAAAGGATATGAAACGCAGAAAGACAGACAGAAAGGTAGCCGTTCCCACCTCCCTGCTTCGCCTTACGTTTCTTGAGGACAGCGACAGCTACCGATGCTTTATCCCCGAAGGATTACCCGAAACCTTTACACTAAAGGAATTCAGAAGGTGTATGCGTTCAGGCGATGCAGGCATCACAATCAAAATACTGCAATATGTCGGAGTAATTGATTATATCGGCAAAAGAGGCAACGAATATCTTTATAAAATCACATAAACGAAAACTCCCGTAAACCGTTTTGTCGGCTTACGGGAGCTATTTATTCATCGCCCTTAAGATACCTTACCGCTATCTGCGTCCTGTGTTCAAGACCTGTTTTTTCAAGTATAACGCTGATATAATTTCTCACCGTACCGTTTGACAAAAACAGCTTTTCGGCAATTTCTGCGTTCGAACAGCCGTCTGCAATCAGCTTTACTATATCAAGCTCTCTTTCGGTAAGCAGACCGAAAACGGCGCTCTTGCCGTAGCATTTTACTGCGGCGTCACGGATATACGACAGAATATCCTGCTGGAATACCGTACCGCCGTTATATACCGTCCTCAGCGCACTGAAAATCCCGTCTGTCTGCGTGTTTTTGAGAATATAGCCGCTGACCCCGACTTTAAGCGCACGCTGTATAAGCTCCTGCTCGTCAAACGTAGTCAGCAAAAGCGGCTTGCAGAGATTTTCTTCAAGCATTATCTTTGCGGCTTCAATGCCGTCCATAACGGGCATTCTTATATCAAGCAGCGCTATATCGGTCTTGTATTTTCTGCAAAGCTCTACCGCTTCTGCACCGTTGCAGGCGACACCAGTCACCTCAAAATCAGGCTGTGACGAGATTATCATCTTTAGCCCCTCACGGATTATGCTGTCGTCATCTGCGATAATTATCTTCATACGTTCTCCTCTTTCAGACTGAATATGTTTACTACCGAAAATCCGTCCGTCTGTGCAGGAAATATGCACTTTCCGTCCGTAAGCACCGTTCGCTCCTCTATCGCCGTAAGACCCGTACCCTTTCTGAAGCTGTCGCTTCCTTTGCCGTTATCCTTGAACTCGGCACGGATCACCTTGTTCATAACCGATATTTTCAGCGAAAATTCGTCCGCTCCCGAATGCTTGAGCGTATTTGTAAGCGTTTCAACGAGATTTTCCTTTATGCAGTTCCATATGCGGAATGTGACCTTGTCTAAGTCCCCCTTGATTTCAAGCGTTGTCCTTATGTTATATTTTGCCTTATATTCACCGAGTATCTCTTTAAGCTCGCTTATTCCTATTGTTTTGCTGTCGGGACGTTCCTCACGCAGTGCCTGCCTTATATCGTCAACTCCGCTTCTGAGGTTATCGGTTACAGTTGTAATACATTGCTCCGCACTGTCGGGGTTTGTCCTGATGTTCAGCTTTGCCGCCTCAAGCAGAATTATACTTCCGGAAATGCTGTGTCCGAGCTTATCGTGTATCCTTGCTGAAAACCGTCTGCGTTCTTCGACAGCCGCAGATTTCTTTGCTGTTTTAGCGTATTCTTCAAGGCTTGCTATCCTGCGGTTGAGGCGAACAGTTTCCTCTCTGCTTTCTGCAAGCTGTTCACGGCATTTGATAAGCTGTCCTGCGGTGATATGGGCGACAGTGAATGCCACGAGCATTATAATAAGTATCAGCACATCAATAAACGGCGGTTTTACTATGAAAAGAACAAGCAGTACCGAAACAGCGCCGATATGTCGGAAATACTTTCCCGCACCGAATTTATCTACAGCAAAGATTACGGCAAAGCACAGCACGAATATCAGATTGTCGCTGTATATAAGAAATGCGATAAAAGCCGAAACACACGAACAGACAGCCGCCGCTTTATCCGACTTTTTAAGCACCGACAGCAGATATTCAGCCAGAGCAAAGCAGGAAAAGGCGAGTACGGTAAGCACCGTATCGCCCGAATCACAGTTATTCATTATATTCATAGTGCCGAATGCGGCTGTTGCCGTGAGTTTGAATACAAGATATATAAGTGACAATTCGTATTCCTTTCGTTATGCATTTGAAACTACCGACTTTCTGCCGAAAAGTGCGGCGCTTGCAAGCATTATAAGCAATGTGTAGAGTATAAGCACGCAGATGTTTATCACAGGCTGTTCAGCCTCGCCCGACATAAAGCAGACATACCAGTATTGCGGCGTGATATATGACAGATATTTCAGCATACCTGCCGTTTCGTCTATCGGAAACCACGCACCGCCGAGCAGAGCGCCTATTGAGGTAATACAGCCCGAAAGCGTGGCAAGAGCCTGCTTTGAGCTTATCAGCTGTGCGAGCATTATTGATAATGCCGAGTTGAACAGCGAGTAGATTATTACGGCGGCAAACACAAGCGGATAGCCGGCTGTCATCTGAGCGCCCGTGATAAGCAGGTACAGCGGTAAAATGACAAGTGCCGTAAAGGATATAAGCACGCTTGCCCCAAGCGTTCCGACAATGTACTGTACGCCCGTTACAGATGAAACAGCCATTCTGCTGTATGTTCCGTACTGCCTGTCTTCCATTACCGCAAGTGTGATAAATATGCCGATAGCTGTGACAAGCATTATCATAAATCCTTCGGAGAACTTAAAGCCTGCAGAGACATATTCGTCCTCCCTGTCGGATATTACCGCATTTTCCTTAGTGAGCTTTGTGTCGGCGGCATCGCTGTTCATAATTCTCGAAAACAGCTCTGCATCGCCTTTTGCGGCATTTGCGGCAATATTGACGCTTCTCATAAAGCCTTCGATATATACCGAGATATAAGCGCCGTTTTCGTAATCGTCAAGAGTGGTGGATTTTATCTTCACGTCTTTTCCGCCGATTACATTCTTTTCAAAGCCCTGCGGTATCTCTATTATAGCAGAAACGTCACGGTTAATCAATTTATCATTGAATTTTTCTTTGCCGTCCTCGATAATGTTCATATTTATCCTGTCGCTGAGATAGCTTTTCAGCATTGCGGAAAGCTCCGATTTATCGTTATCGGTAAGGGCAATGTCTATCTTGTCGTTTACCGAGAACACGTTTGCTATCGGTCTGCCGCAGTAATAAAGCCCTATACTGCCTGCCCCTACAAGAAGTGCGATTACAAGTGCGTATTTAAGACGCTTCAGCATACCGAAAAATACCGTTCTTATATTATTCATAATACGCTCCCCTTTCAGACGGATTTTTTTACACGGAATATTGCCGCACCGATAAGCGATACCGCAACCGTCACGGCAAGGCATACCGCAATTACCGCCAACGCACTGTCGCTTTCACCGTAAAGAGTAAGTCTGAATGCCGCCTGCTGAACGATATAAGGCGGCAGCTTGTCGCTGAGCCCTTCGATAAATACCTGCTTTGAAAACGAGCCTGAGAAGAACAGCAATGCCCATGTAAGCGGTATCACGATGCTCTCCGCAGGTATTTTTATCAGTACCCCTATCAGCATACCTACAGCTATCGTCGCAAGTGAGCAGCAGGAGAACAGCAGGAACAGGATAAGGTTTCCGACAAAGCTGTCGCAGTATTTCGCTCCGAACACAAACACCGAAAACAGCATTATCACCGCATTTCCTATAACTGCGGAGGGAAGCGTACCGATGAGCTTTCCGAAAAACAGCTTCGCTTTGCCGACAGGTGACAGATAAAGACGCTGCAGGGTGAATATCCTTTCCTCGTCCTTGAGAGCCGTACTGCCCATTATCATATGCGACATGAATATCATCATTACCGCCATACTCACCGCATAATAGTCCATCATACTCCGTGTAACGCCAAGTCCGTCCTGCTCTACAAATGACTTTTCGGTATCGGCTTCTGTATTCATAAGCAGTGACGGGTCGGTCGATGCTATTTTATAATATGTATCTGATACCGCAATGAAAGAATTCAGCACCGAGCCGAGCGCCCTGTTAGCAATTTCGTTTCTGCCGCAGTATAACAGAATTTCCCCGTTTTCAAGCTCGATATATGCGTCTATATCGCCCTTATCGGTAAGGCTCAGTGCGGTTTTTTCATCGCTTGCCTTTTCCGCCTTTATCATACTGATATTGCTAAGAAACTCGGCAAATGCCTTTCCGCTTTGCTCGTCTGTTTGCGAAATATTGTATTGCAGTTTAATTTCTCCTATGTCATAATCCGCTATATCAAGATTCTGAAGCATCGTTCCGAGAAAGAATACCAGCAGTACCGGGAAAAAAAGTCCCATGAATACGTTTGCGGGGCTTCTGAAATACTCCCTTATCTGTTTTATTATCAAACTAAGCATATTTCCGCTCCTTAACGTATCTCGTGTCCTGTAAGCGACAGGAACACAGCGTCCATATCCGGCTTTTCCGTGCTTATCTCGATTACAGGCAGATTTTGCTTTACAAGCTCGCTTATAACGTGTGAAATATCGTTACAGCTTATGCTCATATCTACGCTTATCATATTGTCGCTAAATTGCACCCTGTTTACATCGGGCAGGCAGGAAACAGCCCTTGATACTCTGCTTCTTGTTTCGCTGTCGCACTGCTTTGTGGTGATATGTACCGTACAGCTGTCGGTTATCATCGTTATAAGCTCCTGCTGTGTGCCTTCTGCCACAAGTCTGCCTTTGTCAATTATAGCGACTCTGTCACAGATTTCCTCTACCTCGTGCATATAGTGCGAGGTATATATTACTGTCGCACCGCTTTCACGCAGTTTCTTTATCGAACTCATTATATGCTCTCTTGACTGTGCGTCAACTCCAACGGTAGGCTCGTCCATAACTATCAGCTTAGGCTTATGTGCTATACCGCAGGCAATGTTAAGTCTGCGTTTCATACCGCCGGACATTTTCTTCGGCTTCATATCCGCCTTATCCGCAAGCCCTGCAAATTCGAGAGCGGTCATTGCATTCTTATGAAGCTGTTCGCCCTTGAAGCCGTACAGCGAAGCGAAAAATTCAACGTTTTCCTTTGCGGTAAGATACGGGTACACCGCTATCTCCTGCGGAACGCATCCTATCATGCGTCTTATCTCCGCTCTTTGCTTCACTGTATCCATACCGTCTATCGTCACACTTCCCGAAGTCGCTTCGTCAAGTGTTGTGATAATATTTATCGTGGTTGACTTTCCTGCCCCGTTAGGACCTATAAGTCCGAATATCTCGCCCTCGCTTACATTGAAGCTGAGGTTATCTACGGCACAGTGATTGCCGTAATTCTTGACAAGGTTGTTCACGCTTGCAAATATCATAAGTATTCCCCTTTCGGCTGTTTATTTATCTTACTGTAACGATTATACACCTGCAAAGCGGATTTCACCAGTTACAAACGGTATTTTCCAGTATGACATTTGTAATAAAAAAGCTCTGACGGAGCGTTAACCCCGTCAGAGCCTTTGACTTATTAAGTTATTGATTATTCATCGTCGGCTGAGATGCTCTCTGTTCTGTAAATGAATTTTACAGTGCCTTCTGTCTTATCAGACTTACCGCCGAATGTGTCATAGTCCTTGCCTAAAGCAACTGTAGCCTTCAGCTTGTCGATAAGTCCTGCAATATCGCCGTCAACAGCGTCTACTATCTTCTTGACAGCCTTCTCGTTGAACTCATCCATACCGTCGTTCAGCTCCTTAGCACCGTCCCTTAACTGCTTTACACCGTCAATAAGAGTTGCTACACCGTCATTGAGCTTATCTGCACCGTCCTTAAGGTCGCCTGCACCGTCATGAAGCTGTAATGCACCGCTGTGAAGTGTGCCTACACCTGCAACAAGGCTTGTCGTACCGTCCTTTAACTGTCCTGCGCCGCTGTCAAGCTGTGTTGCACCGTCATAGAGCGTGCCTACACCGGCTACAAGGCTTGCCGTACCGTCCTTAAGGTCGCTTGCACCCTTGTCAAGCTGATTTACGCCTGAGATAAGCGTTGAGCCGCCGCTTGTAAGCTGCTCTGTTCCGCTCTTAAGCTGTGTAGCACCGCTGTGAAGATTTTTAGTACCGCTGTAAAGCTGTGTTGCGCCTGCCGACAGCGTCTTTGAACCGTCATATGCGCTGTCAACGCCCGCTGTATACTCAGTAAGTCCTGTGTAGAACTGATTGTAGGAATCAAGCTGTGCGATAAGATTCTTTATCGTTGTCTGACCTGCCTTAGCCTTTGCTACAGCTTCGTTTATCTGCTTTGTGACCTTTTCGCTTTTCATATTCTGCTCGATAAGCTGTTTCTTCTGTGCTTCAACATTTGTGTTTATCTGAGCCTTAACAGCATCTGTTGCCATCTGAGCGGAAACTGCGGCTGTAACCTTAGCCTGTACGGCTTCGGGTATCTGTCCTGCCTTTACTGCCGCATTGTACTGCTCTGCGGTCATATTATAGCCTGCGGCTTTGAGAACACCCTCAAGCACCTTTGCCTGTACAGCTTTTGTAACGCCTGCTGTTATAGCGTCATTGTTCTTTTCTACCTCGGCAGTTACCGTTTTGAGTGCCGTATTGTAAGCAAGAGTGTAGACCTTATCCTTGTCAAGAGAATCTACCAGCTTGTTAAGTTCTGTCTTGTAATTGCTTATCGTCAGTTTTGAAACGGTAAGACCGGATGCCTTTATCTGCGTTTCGGCTGTGGATAACAGCGTGTCGAATACCTGCTTTGCGCCTGCGTTCAGCTGTTCGCTGTTTGATGAAAGTTCACCAAGACCTTCGTTCAGCTGTGAAGCTCCTGCGCTTACCTGTCCTGCGCCGCTCTCTACCTGAGATGCGCCGCTGTCAAGCGATGACGCACCGCTGTTAAGCTTATCTGCACCTTTGATAAGATCATTTGCACCGCCTGCCAGTGCAGATGTGCCTTCCTTCAGCTTTCCTGCACCGCTGTCAAGAGCCTCTGCACCTGTCTTCAGATCCTTGATACCGGCTACCAGAGAAACCGTGCCGTCCTTCAGCTTTACTGCGCCTACGTTCAGTTCATCCGCACCGCTCTTTAAATCGTTTGTGCCGTTTACAAGTGTGCCTGTGCCGTCATACAGAGTGCCAGCACCGTCTGCAAGCTGTTTTGTACCGTCAGCAAGCTCGCCCGATTTTTCAAACAGTGTAACAAGTCCGTCATAAAGCTGTGAAGAACCGTCTGAAAGCTGATCTACAGCGTCTGTGAATTCCTTGATGGTACCGTCAATATCGTCCATATTGAGCTTGTCGGTATCGACCTCGTTGAACAGCTCTGTCGTGCCTACCGTCATGCAGGTCATAAGCTCGAAATCCTTGACATCTGCGCTGATTTCAACGTATGAGGGGATTTCATAATCGTCCTTGTCAAGTCCTAAGTTTTCCTGCATACCGGGAAGTGCAAAGCCGAGAACCGCCGATCTGTCACCGTCATTTACCAGCTTGCCGTTGGTTACCTTTACATTCGAGAACTTCTCGTTATCAAGAACCGTTCCTGTTACCATCAGGAAAGGAACGTACATCTGCGTATCCTTGCCGTCAACCTTCACGGTACGCTTTTCATTATTCGTATAGTCGAAGCGGATCGTTACCTTGCCGCTCTTGCCTTTTATTTCATCGGGAGTGACCGTCTTGCCGTCAAGAGTATATGTAATCTTCATATCAACGGGGAGCGTCTTGTCTGTCGTACCCTGATAGTAAATGTCACTGCCTTCAGCCGCCCATTTGTAATTTTCGCCGCTGTTTGTAAAACTCTCGTTGCCCTTTACATTCTTAATGTCCTTAAGCGAGGTTTCGTCCTCTATCGTGGCGTTGTGCGAGCCGTTCTTCAGCCAGTCGCTGACGATGACCTTCTTTGTTGTACCGTCTGCGTTTGAGATGATATATACCGTTTCTTCCTTGCCGTCCGTATCCGAGCTGCTCTTTTCGCTGCTTCCGGTTTCTGTGCTGTCAGAAACGGATGACGATGTATTATTATCGTTACCGCCCTGTGCGGCGAATGCAAGAAGTCCCGAAGATGTGCCTATCATTGCGGCGGCAAGAACTATTGAAACTATCTTTATTATCTTTTTTCTTATCTCTTTCATACTGTTGTCCTTTCTCAGTTCGTCTTTTTACCGGCTTGTCTTGCTTCTTTAAAGCCGAGGCTTGTGTGGATTATAATCTTATCGAACAGCTTGAGCATAGCGGGTAATAACAGGATTACCGATACCATACTTATGATTGCGCCTCTTGCCATAAGTGCGCAAAGTGAGCTTATCATATCTACGTTTGAATAAATGCCTACACCGAATGTAGCGGCGAAGAAGCCGAGCGCACTTACTATAATTGAGGGTATTGATGACTTAAGTGCTGTATAAACCGCCTCATTCTTATCACTGCCCTTGTTACGTTCCTTCTTGTATCTTGTTGTCATAAGGATTGCATAGTCAACGGTTGCGCCAAGCTGGATGGTACTGATACAGATAGGTGCGATGAACGCAAGCTCTGTACCTGTGTAACACGGAATACCGAGGTTTACGAATATGGCAAACTCGATTACCGCTACAAGTATCAGCGGAAGTGAAACCGACTTGAAGGTTACCAGAATGATAAGGAAGATTGCGGCTATCGAAATTACGTCGACTACCTTGAAGTCCCTGTCGGTTACTTCGATAAGATCCTTCGTACAGGGTGCTTCACCGATAAGCATTGCCGAGCTGTCATACTTCTTTATAATGTTGTTTATCTCTGTTACCTGATTGTTTACCTCGTCTGTTGCCGTTCCGTATTCACTGCCTACAAGCATAAGCTGGTACTTATCACTCTTAAGCACATCCGAGATAGAATCCGGAATTATCTCTGAGGGAACAGCCGAGCCGATAAGCGAATCGAAGCCTACCGCAAGGTTTACACCGTCAACCTTTCCGACCTCGTCAAGCATCGCCTTTGCGTCCTTCTGCGACAGCTTAGAATCTGCGAGTATCATATGAACGTTTGACATTCCGAAATCGTCCTTCAGCTTTGTGTTGGCGATAACGAAGTCCATATCCTGAGGCATCGTCTGGCTCAGATCGTAATATTTCTGTGTGTTGTTATAGCCGTAAACCGCTGGTCCTATCAGCACTGCGAATATTATAAGGAATATCCACGAACGCTTTGTGATGAATCTTGCCACCTTGTCGAACTTCGGCATAAGCTGTTTGTGCCTTGTTTTCTCAATAGCCTTGTCAAATACAAGGATAAGTGACGGGAGGATAGTTACACAGCCGATAAGACCGAATACAACGCCCTTCGCCATTACGATACCGAGATCCGCACCGAGCGTAAAGCTCATAAAGCACATTGAAAGGAAGCCGGCAATTGTTGTGATAGAAGAACTTGCTACAGAAATGATACTGTTTGAAATGGCGTGTGCCATCGCACGTTCCTTATCGCCGTCAAATCTTACCTTCTGCTCGTTGTAGCTGTGCCAGAGGAATATCGAATAGTCCATCGTAACACCAAGCTGTAGTATAGCGGAAAGCGCCTTTGTTATGTAGCTTATCTCGCCTAAGAAGTAGTTACTGCCTAAGTTGTAGAGAATAGCCATACCGATACTTGCGAGGAAGATTATCGGGATAAGGAAAGAATCCATAAAGAGCATCATTACCACTACAGCAAGAACTACTGCGATAGCGACATATATCGGCTCTTCCTGCTCACAAAGGTTTTTAAGGTCTGTTACCATTGCGGACATACCCGAAACGAAGCATTGATTGTTCGTTACATCTCTTATCGTGTTGATAGCTTCCATTGTTTCATCGGCTGATGTCGATGTATCGAAGAATACCGCCATGACCGTTGAATGATCGGTGTTGAATGCGTCTTTTATCTTATCGGGAAGAATATCCATAGGTATTGAAACATCTGCTATCGAATCATACCATATTACCGAGTCAACGTGATCTACCGCTTCTATTTTTTCTTTAAGAGCGGAAACGTCCTTCGGCTCCATATCTTCCACAATTATCATACTGAATGCGCCCTTGCCGAAGTCATTCAGCAGAATGTCCTGACCCTGTATGGTTTCCATAGTGTCGGGCAGGTAATTGAGCATATCATAATTTATTCTTGTAGCTATCATACCGAGTACCGAGGGTATCAGCAGTACGACCGCAACTATAAGAATGATTACTCTGTGCTTTGTTATCCATTTGCCTAGCTTAATCATCTTTGTCCTCCCTGTTGCTTGTTTCTACATAGATTTTGTCATCGGCGTGTACTTCTTTTTTTATAGCCTTGACTGTGTATGCGGCAATCCATATATTTGAAATGCCGTCCGCAAGCAATGTGATACCGAGCAGAACAGTAAGCGCTACCGCACTCTCAAAGGGGTTTACGAGTAACAGTATTCCTATTCCGCCTGTAACTATTGCGCTGACAAGAATCAGCCACCAGCTCCTTACGCCGAAACGCTTTGCATCAACGGCTGTCTGTATCTTCATTATGCCGTCGATCATAAAATAAATGCCCATTATGACAGGCACCAGAGCCATTATATTACCCGGATGGATAATAACTACAAGTCCGAGCAGGATCGCTATGATACCGAATGCAAAGTCAAACTGGAACGCCAGCCCGTAGGGGTCGGCTGAAAAATATCCCGTGATTTTTACAATGCCGAATACTATAGCCGCTATTCCGAGCATATAGCATACCGCAAGCATTGAAATCTCCGGGAAAAGAATAAGTATAAGTCCTATGACCGCAATTGCGGCGCAAGTGGAAATATATGCTGCTTTTGCACGTTTGATAAATCTCATGATTTTCAGTCCTTTCTTTTTCTTTACAGCTATATTTTAACCCGCCGTGACGGTTTATACAACGGTCAATCCTGCGCCACTGTTCAATTTTAGGGCAATCGGTATAAATTGACCGATTTTTAGGCAGATGCGACTTTTTGCCTAAAACTTGAATTTTTAACGGGAATGTTGTATAATTATAACCGTAAAATAGAAAGCAGGAGAAACCACAGGCTAAAACGGAGGTAATATGTCCGAACTTACCAAAAGAGCAATACAGGAATCGTTCAAAAAACTGCTGAGCAATCAGCCCTTAGATAAAATAACGGTAAAGAACATTACCGATGACTGCGGAGTAAACCGCAACACGTTCTATTATCATTACAGCGATATTTATCAGCTTCTCGAAGAAATCTTCCTTACTGAAGCGCAGAAATCCGTAGAAAAGATGGAGGTCGGTCAGTCGTGGGAGGAAGGGCTCAAGACAGGGCTTTGCTTCGTAAAGGAGAACAAGAAGCTGATATACCATGTATATAACTCACTTCACCGTGAAACTATCGAGCGTTATCTTTACAGCGTTTCACTTGACTTTGCCGGCAAATTCATTGATAACGTTTCAAAGACGCTGAAGCTCAGCGTTTCCGATGATGATAAGAAGTTTATCGCATCATTCTATAAATACGCAATTGTCGGCATTGTCCTTGACTGGCTTGAGGGCGGTATGAAAAACGATCCCGACGAGCTTATCGAAAGAATGTCAAAACTTCTCAGCGGCACTCTCAAGACCGTACTTGAAAACGCCGTAAAAAAGTAACGATCGCTTTTCGCACGGTCGGCAGCATTGATAGTTAACGGTACTTACGTTCTTTATAATATGTTTATTTAGATTTTTCGCCATATTTACCGTATTTCTTCTATCAATTATTGACTTTTTTGTGGAAGTATTGTATAATCAAAGCAGGATACTGTGCTATTCTGTCATAAAGTAATAAAAATATCGGCCTGCATTTTAATGCAGACTGTTTCGATAATAAGGGAGAAATTTATGAAGAAGATTATTGTAACATTTATTGCGACAATAACAGCGGCGCTTCTGCTCTGCTTTTCCGTAAGTGCGTTTGACAATAACGACTACGGCGGTGGCGGCGGTTACGACTACGGAGGCGACTATGGCGGCAGCAGCTACAGCGGTGACGCCGACCCTGTTTCCGTTATAATAGGTATAGGCATAGTAGTTGTTATTATTATCATATCAACAATCGGCGGAAACAAAAAGAAATCCGGCGGCGGCACAACACGTCCTTCATCAATGAACGGCGCAAACGTTGTACTGCCCAACAGAACCGAACAGATAGAAGGCATTATAAAACAGAAGGATCCCAACTTCTCGGCTTCCGACCTTATCACTTTCACAAAGCAGGTATACATAGATATTGAAAATGCTTGGTGCAAGCGTGACATGACCCCCGTAAGACCGGTTATGCACGAAAACCTTTACAACACCACCTGCAAGCAGGTACAGGCGAAGATAGAACAGGGCGTTGTTTACCACTACGAGAGCATCGCTATAGATACGGCTTACCTTACCTCGTATGAGCGTGATTCGCAGTTCGAATATGTAACGGCATACCTCACCTCAAGAATGATAGATTATCAGGTAGACGAAAAGACAGGCAAGATTATAAGAGGCGACAAGACTACACGCTGGGTTCAGAAGTACAAGATGAAGTTTGTACGTTCGCTCGGTGTCGAAACAAAGACGGAAACCGGCAAGATGACCGGACACAACTGCCCCAACTGCGGCGCACCGCTTGAGATTTCTTCTTCCGGCGTATGCGAATACTGCGGCTCTGTTGTTACAACAGGTCAGTATTCATGGGTACTGACAGATTTCTCAGGTATAAGAAACGATACTGTAGACGACGGTATAAAGGGAGTATAATGTGGATATAACATCGTTCATTCTTTCAATATTAAGCTGGCTCGTTCCGCTTATAGTCATCGGTATCATTGTACTTGTCATTGTGTCGAAGGTGCGGAGCGCATCGCAGAAATATCTCGGTATGTCGCCGTCACAGGCAATGGAAATGATAAACAAGGGTGTCAAGGAGGAAGCTACCACTCCTAAGGGTATAACAGCCCTCAGTGAAATGTACGGTCCTGCCATCACCCGTGATTTTCCCGAAATAGGATACAAGGGCATGGAGGTCAAGGCAAGAAATGCAATAGTCGCAATTCTCAATGCCATAATGAACAAAAATGCCGAATCGCTTAAGGCAAGCGAATATACGCAGGATCTTATAAACAAGGTCAATAACCGTATAACCACCCTTAATGCGAACAACGAAAAAGAGATTTTCAATAATATAAAAATTCACCGTTGCGGAATCGCAAACTACCAGAACAAAAGCAAGGAAGCAACGGCAAGGTTTGAAATTTCTCTTCAGTATGAATATGCAAAGGTGTCGGAAGAAAAGGCAGACAGCGCAAAGCCTGCGCTTATGCAGACAGCGTACAGCGTAACGCTCGCTTACAAGCAGGATCTGCACGAACAGACGACAAGCATTGTATTTTCAAGCAACTGCCCCAACTGCGGCGCTCCCATTGATGCGTCTGCAAAGGGAAAGAAGTGTCCGTACTGCGGAAGCGGCATTACAGAAATTGCCGACCGTATATGGCTGGTCAACGATTTTAATTTAGTAAAATAAATTAAAAACTCAACACGAAAGGAAATATTACTATGGGACTTATTAAAGCAGCTGTAGGTGCTCTCTCAGGTACTCTCGGCGATACCTGGAAAGAGGCCATTCACTGCCCTGTTATCGGCAACGATACTGTTGTTGTTAACGGCGAGAAGATGCACAACGGTAATGCAAGAAGCAGTAACGTAAAGGGAACCGACAACGTTATCAGCAACGGCTCGGCAATCATGGTTGAAGAAAACACCTGTATGCTGACCCTTGACAACGGCAAGATAACAAACGTTGTTACAGAACCCGGACGTTACATACTTGACAACTCGACAGCACCTTCAATCTTTGCAGGTCAGATAAAGGATTCGCTCAAGGATCTTATTTCAAGATTCACATACGGCGGAACACCTGCCACCGAGCAGAGAGTAATCTACATCAACCTTCAGAAACTGCCCGGAATCCCCTTCGGTACAGGAACACCCGTTCCCTATCCCGATCCCCGTTATAATACAACAGTAGAGCTGCGTTTCTACGGCACATTCGAGGTTCAGATACCCGATGCCGAGAATGCCTGCAAGTTCTACGCAGAAGTTCTCAGCAAGGGCGTAAACGCTCCTCAGGTCTACGTTAAGGACATTTTCAAGAACGAGCAGTACAAGAACGAGTTCATGCAGTCGCTGATGGTAGCGTTAAACCAGCTTTCAGCAGAAGGCTACAGCTACAACCAGATTACAAGCCAGCTCAACAACCTTACCAACAAGACTAAGGACGAAACCGCCAACAACTGGGCACAGAGAGGTCTGATGCTCACAAATATCGGTCTTGGCCCTATCACGATTTCCGAAGAAACAAAAGAGCTTCTTAAGGATCGTCTTAAGGCTGATACAATGCTCGGCGGCGATGTTCAGCGTGCTATGATGACAGGTGCCGTTGCTCGTGGTATCGAAGCGGCAGGCTCAAATGAAAACGGCGCTATGATGGGCTTTATGGGTATGAATATGGCTATGAACGCAGGTAACAACGTTCTCGGCGGTATGCCTGCGGCTCCTCAGCAGACAACACCTCAGCAGCCGACTCCGGGCGGATGGAAATGCTCGTGCGGCGCTACAAACACAGGTGCATTCTGTTCTTCCTGCGGCACTAAGAAGCCTGAGGCATGGACCTGCTCATGCGGTCAGTCAAACACAGGCAAGTTCTGCGCTAACTGCGGTAAGAGCAAGGAAGGCGACGCTCCCGCTGCTCCCGCTCCTTCAAGCTGGACGTGCGAATGCGGCGCAACCAACACAGGCAAGTTCTGTGCTGAATGCGGCAAGTCAAAGCCTGCAGCTCCCAAGAAGTACAAGTGCGACAAGTGCGGCTGGGCACCTGCCGATCCCGAACATCCTCCGAAGTTCTGCCCCGAATGCGGCGACCCCTTCAACGAGGACGATCTGGTATAATAAACATAATAAACAAGCCTTTACCCTCCCTCACGGGAGGGTTTTGTGCGGTTTGATTAAGATAATGAGTGTAGAACAATGAATACTGCGATAAGTTTTATAAAGAAAAATACAGTTATGGTGATAGCTTTACTGGCGGCGGTTATCACATCATTTATAGTTCCGCCCGACGAGAAATATCTCGATTATTTCGATTACAAGACGCTTGCCTGCCTTTTCAGCGTACTGGCAGTTGTATGCGCCCTTAAAAACGTACAGTTCTTTTATATTCTCGCCTGCAACATAGTAAAAAAATTCCGCAATATACGGCTTTGTACAGTGGTGCTGGTATGGGTCACCTTCATAGGCTCTATGCTGATTGCAAACGATATGGCTCTGCTGACATTTCTTCCGCTTGGATACTATGTACTGCATACCGCAGGCAAGGAACGCTATATGGCGTTCACGTTCATAATGCAGAATATCGCCGCTAATCTCGGCGGTATGCTTACCCCCTTCGGAAATCCCCAGAACCTTTATCTTTATTCGAAGTTCAATATTCCGATAGGCGAATTTACGTTGATAATGCTTCCGCCGTTTATCCTTGCCGTTGCAATGATAACGCTATGCTGTGTTATCTTTGTAAAGCCTGAGCCGATAGAACTTAAGTCCGCTCCCGAAAAAATCGACCGTAAACGTACAGCCGCTTATCTTTTTCTGTTCGCCATAGCTATAATTATCGTGTTCAATTTTATCCCGTACCTGATAGGTATGATTTTCATCACGCTGACGCTTATCGTTATGGACAGAAAAGCGCTCGCCGCAGTTGATTATCCGCTTTTGTTCACATTCGTATTTTTCTTTATTTTTGCCGGAAATATGGCAAGGATAGATGTGATAAAGAACCTGTTTTCATCTGCCCTTCAGCTGAACCCCCTGCTTTTCAGTGTGATTTCCTGCCAGTTTATAAGCAACGTTCCTTCGGCAATACTGCTTTCGCAGTTTACAAACGATTATCACAGCCTTCTGCTCGGAGTTAATATCGGCGGTGTCGGAACGCTGATAGCTTCGCTCGCAAGCCTTATAACGCTCAGCAAATACAATTCGCTCTGCCCCGGCAAGTCAGGCAGATATATAGCTGAATTCTCCGCTTTCAATTTCAGCTTTCTTATTGTACTTACTCTATTCTGTTCGTTTCTCGTCTGAGCTTATGTAGTCGATCATCAGACACTCGTCAAGCATTTCGTCTGTAAAACTGCTGTTTGTGCTTTCGTACCGTCTGATGTTATCCTCCTTCATCCACTTCTCGATGGTAGGGTATACAGGCATATTCTGCCGCCCGTGCATATCAGCCCATTTATTGAAACGTTCAATATATCGCTCAACGTTGTCCGTACCGAATCTTTCGGTTAATTTTGCTTTGTATGCGGCGGCGGAGAGCGATTTTTTGTCGGTTTCGTCCGACAAAACGGCACTTACCTCATCAAAACTGCTCTTGACTGTGCTGTCCTTATCTGAACTTTCCTTGCCTGTGCCGTCATCTGACGGGCAGATGTCAGACACTTGACTACATTTTGTTGTCACGGCTTTTTCCTGCCCGGCTGATTTCCTCTGCTCTGCCGCTTTTTCGGGATCGAGTATATACATCCCGTCTGCACGGACATAGAGCATATCACGCTCATCTGAAAACGAGGTCTTTTTCATACGGTCAGAGCGTATGTGGTTATTTATCTTCCAGTGAGCGATTGCATATACGCCTGACTCAAACGGGATAATAAAGCCGTTTTTACAAAGTGCTTCTATATCGCTTTCACTGCACCCCGTGAGCCTGCGTACATATCCGGCGCAGTTAACAAACCCTTCATCGTCAGCATACATTGAAAGCTGAAAGTACAGCACCTGTGCCGGCGATGGCAGATCTATAAATTTATCGCTCCATAATACCTGCTTTGAAAACATCCGCTTTTCTGCCATTTTTACATTTCCCCTTTCTTATGGCACAAAAATAATCAACAATTTGTCGATAATGGTATTATATCACTGTTTTCTTTGCTTGTCAACCCTATGTTGCAAAATTTGTTTGTTTAAGAGGATATTTTAACGTAATGTAGACAAAAAGAAACCGCAGGCTATGCCTGCGGTCAGTCTGGCTGTATGCAATTTATCACTGTACTTCAACGATAGTGATGTTTTCTCCCGCTACCTCGACCTCTGACAGTAATGCACTCTTTATCTGAGCCGCCTGTGCTGTATCAAGTCCGCTCGACTTTACGATAATGTTGGCGCTGTTGTCGCTGAGATAGCAAAGAACATCCTCAAAGCCCTGCGCCTTGAGCGTTGTTTCTATCTTGTTTTCGGCTTCCATAAGGTCGGTCAGCTGTTTAGCGTCCTGTGCAACAACGGCAAGCTCGTCTTTGGTCATATCTCCGCCGCCGTAAATGCTCTTCAGCGTTTCCTTTGCTTCTTCTCTGCTCGCCTGCTTATCAATACGGGCTTTTGCAAAGTATTCCTCGCTGTCGGACGCACTGTCACTTCTGATGTCGCTCTTAGCGGCGGTTGCGACAATGTCGCTGTCCTTGTCGGTATCTGCCTGCGTTTTTGATTTTTCGTTTGAAACAAGCCTTGTGTCGCCGTAGTTATCTCCCGAAACGTTCTTGCCGTCGGCACTGCTTCCTATGGCAAAATTAGCGTACAGCCCTACCGCAAGCACAAGTGCAAGTCCTGCCGCAACCAGATGCTTTTTGCCAAGTATAAGATTGATTCTCGGTCTTTTCATAATAAATACCTCGCTTATGTTGTAATACATATTTTCGATGCGGAAACGTCAAGAGCCGTTCTGACCGCATTGATTGCCCTTTCTGCCGTCCTGTTGCTTATCGCCTGAGGACAGACTACTGTTATGCCGAGTACCGTGTGCTTATCTTCATCAAGCCGCACCGTTACATTCGGCACCTCGTCTATTCCGTCCATAGCGGTGAGCATTTCGGTTATACGCTGTTCCAGCACCTGCTCATCGGTAACAGCGGCTTCTGTGCTTTTCCCGAAGTCCGAGAGAAATATCAGAGCTATCGCCACTATGCCTGAAATAAACGCAAATTTTATCAGCTTATCGGATTTCAGTAGATCTTTCATAAAATGCCTTTTCTGTTTCTTATCTTGATTTTGAATATCTGACGGTTATTTCATCTCCCGATGCCGCCTGCACCAGAGCGACCGCATCGGATATGTAAGCTTCGTCTGCGTCTGCGCTAAATACAAGCTCGACCTCAGTAATAGATATGCAGAAAGCACCGTCAATATGCGCAATTACATATACTTTATCATAATCAAAACCGTTATCGCAAAGCAGCCGCTCTATCTTCTCCCTTACAGCTCTCGCCGCAGTGACCCTCGCCTGCTCGGACAGCTTTTCGCTGAAATCCACCTGCGGAACATTAATCGCCTGCGTATCAATGCTGACAGACGGTATGATGCCTTTTACCGCATTGATAAGACATAACGAGAATATGCAGGCAATCAGAAATGTTATCCGTGTCTTATATTTTTCGGAGGGGATAAGCATTCTCAGAAGCCCTATAGCCGCACCGAGTATGCATATACAAAGAGCCGCCTGTTTGATTTCCGTCATACCGCACCTCCTGCCATAAAAATCATCAGTGAAATCGAAATTACCGCCATTAAGAGAAACGAAACGAGCATAGCAGTGATTATCGAGCTTACACCCTCAGCACATTTCATAAGCCCTGTCAGCTGTGATATGCCGAACAGATCGCTGAACGATGCCGCAAGCGAGAATGCCAGCTTATAGCAAAGCACAGAAATTATTGACGGCAGGATAAGCACTCCCCCTGTGATTATTCCGAAAACACCGAAATTATTCCGTATGATTCCTATGCCGCCGTACATTACCGACAGCGAGTCGGAAACCGCTCCCCCGATAAACGGAACGCCGTTTGAAACGGTAAACCTTGCGGCTTTTATTCCGACATTATCGGACGGCACAGTGATAAAGCTCTGCATTGCAAGAAGCGCCACGAATACGGTCATTATAAGACCCAGTATCCATATAACCGTCTTTTTCACCGCCTGTGCAAGCGTTTCCAGCTTCAGTTCGCCGCATACGCTCCCTGCAAGCGATATTCCGAGTATGCTCATTGATACAGGCATAAGTATCTTTGACGCAAGCTGCATATAGCCCTGCGCACCGCCCATTACAACGGTATTGAACATTGCCGCAGAGCTGACGTGACCGCTTGTTGCAAGTATTCCGGCAAAAGCAGGTATAAAGCTTGCAAGAAATACGCTTCCCGACTCAAGCGTTTTTGATGCCGCTGTCAGCGAATCGCTTGCGGCACTCACAGTTATCGTACTGCACGCAAGCACCGACACGAGCGAAAATACAGTTTTCAGATTTCCGCTTGTGTTATCCGCAAATACGTTTGCAATACTGCAAAGAAGCGTTACCGAAATCAGCGAGATAAGTAATTTCAGCGGGCTTTTGATGCTTTCCCACAGCATACCCGTGACATTGCTTATCACCTTATCGACAGACAGTGCTTCACTGTCTATGCTTTGCGGCGTTATTCCTGCGTCCGAGAGGCTCTTTTCAAGCTCAGGCGGTATATCGGCACTGTACCCGTCGATTATTACGCTTTCTTCGGCATAAGCCCTGTAAGGAAACGCTGCAGCCGTGAGCAGTACGATAAGCAGAATAAATGTTTTAATAACAGCTGTTTTCATAGTCCCTCACTGTAAAAGTTGTTTTATTACCTCCATAAGTCTGCTGAATACCGGCAAAGCCAGTATGACTATCGCAAACTTGCCTGCAAGCTCTATCTTAGACGCTATCGACTTTTCGCCTGCGTCACTGCAGCTGTCCGATGCCATTTGCGTTATATAGCATACGGCAAGCGATTTTACCAGCACTTCAGCGTATGACGAATCCGGAACGGCTGTTTCGAGATAGCCCGATACGGTTTCTATCACAGGCTTTACCGCCGACACAGCCGCACCCAGCATAAGCATACCCGTTATCAGCGTTATATAGATGCTGAATTCAGGCTTGTACTGCTTTAATACCGATGACAGAACGGCTCCGATAATGCCGGCTCCGACAAATGCAATTATATTCATATTTACCGTTCCTTGCTTTCCGCCTATAGATTGAAAATACTTTTGATCGTGTCGAACAGGTTGCTTATCTCTGTTACTATCATCATCAGCACGACAATAAGCCCTGCTATAGTAGTCATCATTGCCTGCTCCTCTCTGCCCGAGCGTTGCAGAAGCTGATTGAGAACGGCTACAACGATACCTATCGCCGCAATCTTGAAAATAAAATCTACATTCATACTACACCGCCGCTTTCTATATCAGCATTATTCCGACCGCCGCACCGAGCATTATCCCAAGCGTTGTGTACAATCTGCCCTTGCGTTTTCTTTCCTCCTCGGCGGTTTTCAGCTGAAAGGAAAGACGCTGTCCGGCAAGTGAGAGTACAGCCGTTTCGCCATCTGTATTGCTTTTGCCGATAGTCCTGCCAAGCTCGGATAATATCTGCCTGTCATCCTCTTTCAGATAACCGCTTTTCGACACGCATATATCCCACTCATCACTTATATCACCGCCGTTTTCGCTGAGTTCAACAAGTTTGTCCGAAATGTAACAGCCGGAGCTTTTTTGCTCCGCTCTGAAAATTTCAGCCAGCTTGTATCCGCTGAAGCCTATATAGCAGTTCATACTCTGCACAAGCGTTATATACGAGTTGATTACCCTGCACCGCTCACTCAGCCTGCCCGAAAAATACATACCGGTCGCACAGCCGCTGAGCGTTGTCAGCAGGAATATAACAATTCCCGTCATGCCGTTCATATCGTACACACGGCATTCGCTTCGGCAGTGATAAGCTGTTTTACCGCTGTTATCCTGTGGCTTTGCACAAGCGCTATATGCTGTATCGCTCCGCTGTCGATAACCGTCCTTATACCCTCGTTGCGATAAGCCTCCTCGATGCTGTCTGCGTGAGCCGTCATTATCAGCCCCGACCCCGAATTCACCGCCTGCTTTATGCTTTCTGCGTCAGCTCCAAGCTCGTCGGTCACGATATAATCGGGCGACATACAGCGCACCGCCCTTATTATCCCGTCCGACTTGCCGTATCCGCTGAAAACATCGGTCATAAGCCCCACATCAAGACACGGCTTTCCGTTATACACCGCCGCTATCTCTTGCCGTTCATCAATAAGTGAAACCCTGAACATTCCTCCTATACATCTGCATAAATCACGCAGTATCGTGGTTTTTCCGCTCAGCGCCCTCCCTACTATAAGAAGTCCCCTGCTTCTGCAATTGCTTTCAAACAGCGGCAGCAAATCCCGTGCCGCCCCGTAATGCTGACGTGCTATCCTTATGTTTATCGAGCTGAAATTCTTCACCGTCTGAAGTCCGCCGTTGCCGTACACCGCAGTACCGCATAATCCTGCCCTGTGACCGCCGTACAGCGTTATAAATCCGTTGGCAATATCTTTTTCGTAAGTATGGAGCGAATTCTGACATATTGCGCTTATGCACTCTGCCAGCATTTCGCTGTCGGGCGTTATCTGGGTTATATGGTTTTGCATTCCCGTGCGGATTATTATCGGATAGCCGCTCCTTATACGGATTTCTTCCGCTGTCTGCCGTATCGCATTCGGCACCGATGCAAGACCGGGAAAAATTCTTACCGCACAGCGTATCGCTGTATCGTATTCGCAGGTTTTACTTTCTATCATTTTTTTCATTTCCTTTCAGCTTGTCTTTTTTGTTTAGTAAAGTCTATGCAGGAGGGTATAAAAAAAGAACGCACGATTTCTCGTGCGCTCTGAACCTATTGAATTTTTCCGTACTTCAAATTACGGTTATTCTTCCGAAACCATCGTTTTAATATGAAGCTCCTCAAGCTGCTTGGCATCAACTACCGACGGACACTGTGACATAAGCTCGCTTGCGTCCTTTACCTTCGGGAAAGCAACTACATCTCTAAGGCTGTCTGCACCGCAAAGGAGCATCGAAAGCCTGTCAAGACCTATACCAAGACCGCCGTGCGGAGGTGCGGCATACTTGTATGCGTCAACAAGGAAGCCGAACTTTTCTTCAATCTCCTTATCGGTAAGACCGAGAAGTCTGAACATTCTCTCCTGAAGCTCAGGGTCTGTGATACGGATAGAACCACTGCAAAGCTCAATGCCGTTGAGTACAAGGTCATAAGCCTTCGCTCTTACCTTGCCCTTGTCGGTATCAAGATACTCAAGGCACTCCTCCATAGGCATCGTGAACGGATGGTGCATAGCAAGCCAGCTTTCCGAATCATCGTCCCACTCGAAGAACGGGAACTCGGTAATCCATAAGAAGTTGTATCCGCTGTCGGGTACTATGCCTATCTGCTTGCCGACCTTAAGACGCAGAGCGCCGAGTACGGGGAGCGTAACCTTGTTCTTGTCCGCAACGATAAGCACAACGTCACCCTTTTCACAGCCAAGGTGCGAAAGAATAGCGTCAAGCTCGCCTTCTTTGAGGAACTTTGCAAACGAGCAGTTAGGTGCGTCATCATGCCAACGGATATATGCAAGACCCTTTGCACCGATTCCCTTTGAGAACTCGGTCAGCTTGTCGATTTCTTTTCTTGTAAGAACACCTGCGGCATTCTTTGCAACGATAGCTCTTACACTGCCGCCTGCGGCAATAGCCGAAGAAAATACCGAGAACTCTGTATCCTTTACAATATCGGACAGATCCTGTATTTCCATACCGAAGCGTGTATCGGGCTTATCCGAGCCGTAACGTGACATAGCGTCGTTATATGTCAGTCTGGGGAGCGGAGTTGTAATATCAACATCAAGCACATCCTTCATCAGCTTTTTGATGAAGCCCTCTGTAAGCTCAAGTATTTCGTCAACGTCCATAAATGACATTTCGAGGTCTATCTGCGTAAATTCGGGCTGTCTGTCAGCACGCAGATCCTCATCTCTGAAGCATCTCGCAAGCTGAATATAGCGGTCAAAGCCAGAAATCATAAGTAACTGCTTGTATATCTGGGGCGACTGCGGAAGCGCATAGAACTTGCCCTCGTGAACTCTTGACGGTACAAGATAATCTCTTGCTCCCTCAGGAGTTGATTTCATCATCATAGGTGTTTCTATTTCAAGGAATCCGTTATCATAGAAATATTCACGGGCTGTCTTTGCAATTCTGTGACGCATTATAAGGTTATCCTGCAGCTTCTTTCTGCGAAGATCGAGGTATCTGTACTTAAGACGAAGCTCCTCGTTTGTCTTTGTATCGTTAACTATCTCAAACGGCGTTGTCTGAGCCATCGAAAGTATACGAAGGTCGGTAACGAGAATTTCAACGTTGCCTGTCTTTATATCGTTATTCTTGCTCTCTCTTTCACGCAGAAGTCCCTGCGCCATAAGCACATATTCGCTCTTTATCTGCTTTGCCTTTTCAAATACGGCAGGCTCTGTTGTATCATCAAATACAAGCTGAACAATGCCTGTGCGGTCACGCAGGTCAACGAACATAAGGCTACCCTTATCTCTTACTCTCTGTACAAATCCCGCAACGGTAACAGTACTGCCGATACCCTCGACCTCGCCGCAATAATGTGTGCGCTTAAGACCTTTCATTGTGTCTAACATAAAATCTATACCTTTCCTACGGTTCTACCCGTTTATTTCCAACCGACAGACATAAGTGTCTGACGATAAACCTTTACAATTATATCATTTTTCTGTCGGCTTTTCAAGTAGTGAGGCGAAAAAAAGCAACCGCAGAAAACTGCGGTCATTATATATTTCTGCTTTTTACTTTGCTTCAGGCCGTCTTTTTTAATCCCCCGAATCAACAGAGTTTGCGCTGATTTTGTCCGATATTGCTTTCTCTGCCTTCTCAGGCTCTTCCGACGCTATAAGAAAGCACAGATTGCCCTTTTGGAATACCACCGTCCTGCTTACGATTTTTTCCTGCTCGGGATATGTTCCGAACTGCTTTATAAGGCTGTCTTTCCTGCTTTGCAGTGCGGCTTTCACGCCGTCTGTGTCATCTGCACGCACAGCAATTATCTCCGACAGCTCAACGCTTATCGCCTGCTGATATACGCAGTAATCTGTGATACCGTATTTGCTGAAATCCATTATCGTATCAAGCAGTGTGCTGTCCGTTGCTTTTACCATTTCGGGAAAATCGCCGCTGTTAAGCGCTGTGAGTACAAGACCCTCGCAGGAAATATCATCGTCAGCCACCTTAGTTACCGTCCATTTTGTAGACGAACGGGAGGAACTGTCCTCCTGCTGTACAGAGGACGAAACATCATCGGCACAGCCGCAGAGCATTGCGGCAATGATTACGGCTATTAATACAACGAGTGATTTTCTCATTTGCTTTTTATCCTCTCAAGATTTGCCGAAAGCGCATCGGGGAGCTTGTGCTTATCCTTGTCGTACCACGGCAGATCCTCACGCATTATGACATCGGGATGAGCCATAACACGCTTCATAAAGTCCTCTGTCATATATTTTTCGTTTATCACAGTGTAGCCGTCTTTGTCGAAAACAGGCTTGTACCCTTCCCTCTTGTAGACAAACTCGCCCCACCACGGGAGCCACCACAGCCACATGGCGTTGTCCTTTTTCATCTCATCGGGATCGGGGATATAACCGCATTCGGACAAGGTTATCATCTTGCCGTGTGCAAGTTCGGTCATATATTCAAATCTCTGCTTCTGGGAAGAATGATCGTATTCCTTTACCGAGTAAATATCATCTCCGCATATGTCAAACGTGTCCGGGCTTACCTCCATACACTTGTCCTGACCGTTCCATACCCATATAAGATTGGTCAGCTTGTGATAATTTTCCATACGGTCAAAAATCATATACCACAGCTTCTTATACGCTTCACGGTGCTGTTCGTTGTGGTTTCCCCACCAGAACCAGTTGCCGTTTGCCTCGTGCAGAGGCCGCCACAGCACTGGTATATCAAGCTGTGCCATACGCTTAAGCTCGGCTGACACCATATCAATCTCACGGATAATAAATTCATATTCCGCAGTACCTTCGGTTACGCCCTTGCATAAATCGAAGCAGGTCTTGTGATCGTAGCTTGTCGTCTTGTAGTAGAACGATGAGCCTTTGGAATAATCGTTCATATCGTTCGGAGCGTACCAGTGCCAGCACATTGTGACAATGCCGCCGCACTGAGTAGCCCATTTTATCGCCCTGTCAACCTGATCGTCCGTTTTCTTGCAGGAGCTTACCCCCATAAAGTCATATCCTCTCACGGCAGGGAGTTTTCCCGTCAGATGATAGTACACAAGATCCTCGACTTCTTCACTTTGCAGATACTGCTGACCTGCCAGATGTTTTTTGCCGTAAATGCTTTTAAGGTATTCGAAAAGCATTTTTGTGTTTTTGCTTGCCTGCTTTGAAACAAGCTCAGCGTTTAAATCTGTAGTATACGCCATAGTTCCTCACATTATATCTTTACTTGTTCTTCTGCTCCTGTAACGTTCTTACCGTTCTGAGAAGGAATTTTGTCGGAGCAAATCTTGAGCCTGCCGCAGCCGCCTTGGTGGTAACGCCGGGGATTATCAGCAGATCGCCGCATAAAAGACGCTCGATAGCATAGTCCGCAACATAAGCCTCGTTCTCGCTCGGTATTCCGAAGCTCTTTACGCCTGCAACGCTGTTGAATTCGGTATCTACAGGTCCGGGGCAAAGTGCGCTTATAACTACCCTGCTGCCTGTGCTTCTAAGCTCCTCGTAAACCGCCTTGGTAAGCTGTACAACATAGTTTTTTGTCGCATAGTATGTTGCAAGCAGAGGTCCTGCCATAAAGCCTGCAACAGAAGCAGTGTTAAGAATATATCCGCTGTTTCTTGCGGCAAAATCACGCAGGAACAGCTTTGTCAGAATATGAACTGCCTTTATATTGACGTTTATCATCGAAAGTTCGTCTTTAAGATCTGTTTCAAGGAACGGACCGTACAGACCGAAACCCGCATTGTTAAAGAGAAAATCAATTTTATAATCCTTTACCTTGTTGTAAAGCCCGAAGCACTGTTCTTCTTTCGAAAGGTCGGCTGTAATTGTTTTGACCTTTATTTCGGGACAGTTGTATACGATTTCTTCCTTGAGTGCCAGCAGACGCTCTGTTCTTCTTGCGACAAGTATTATATTCACACCTCTTGTAGCAAGGTTTTTCGCCATTTCTTTTCCGATTCCCGAGCTTGCGCCCGTAATAAGTGCGATCATGTCAGATTCCTTTCCCGGTCAGATAACCGTGTTCATCAAGATATTCTTCAAGTATATCAGCCGCCATACAGACGATTTTCGGACAAGGCCGTTTTTTATAATACTCATTCGTTCTTTCTGCGGGTATATATGTGCCTTCGGGCTTTGACAGTCCGAGAAGCTCCTTGCAGATTATACTGCCGTTTTCTTTTCTGAAGCGTGAAGCAAGCTCCTGTATTGCGGCATAGGTGGATTTCTTGCCCTGTGCGTCCGAAGGATCGCTGTAGCCTGCCACTATGCCCAGTACGATGAACATTCCGCTTACTGCGCCGCATACCTCACGCATACGTCCCATACCGCCGCCGAAGCCCGATGCAAGCATAGCCGCCGTCTTATCGTCAAGCCCCGTTATATCCGAATAGCTGAGCAATACTGCCTGTGAGCAGTTATACCCTTCCATAAACAGTTGCTCAGCTCTTTTGCCATATTCGCCCATAGAAATACCTCTTTTCTGTTTTTGCTATCACACAGTCCTTATGGCTCGGCTTATGGATAGTATATACTAAACCGGCGCCGATTTCAAGCCCTGAACGCAAAAAATCCGGCAGGATGTGCCGGATTCTTTTGCAGTCTTTATAAATCGTCAGATTTCTGCGTCATCGTCAGAAACGCTGTGCTTTACTCTATCTCTTTCTTCGGCTCTCTTGCCGTTGTTGAATCGGTCAACAGTGCCTACAAGATAGCCTGTTATACGGCGGATACGCTCAAATCTTGTGTTGTCGCCGTGATCGCTTCTTCCGCACTTGGGGCATACGTCACCGATTATACCAGTATATCCGCAGCAGGGATCTCTGTCTACGGGGTGGTTTATCGAGCCGTAGCCGATACCCGATTCCTTCATGCATCTGATAATCTGCTCAAATGCCTCAAGGTTCTGAAGCGGGTCGCCGTCAAGCTCTACATAGCTGATATGACCTGCGTTTGTGAGTGCGTGATAAGGCGCTTCCAGCTTGATTTTTCTGAATGCGTTGATGGGGAAGTAAACAGGTATATGGAATGAGTTCGTGTAGTATTCTCTGTCTGTTACGCCCTCGATTTTGCCGAACTTCTTGCGGTCGATCTTTACAAATCTTCCCGAAAGACCTTCTGCGGGTGTTGCGAGGAGCGAGAAGTTAAGACCGGTCTTCTTGCTTTCTTCGTCCATTCTTGCTCTCATTCTGCCTATAATACGCAGACCAAGCTCCTGAGCCTCCTTGCTTTCGCCGTGATGAACGCCGATAAGCGCCTTGAGGCATTCAGCAAGACCTATAAAGCCTACAGAAAGCGTACCGTGCTTTAATACCTCTCCGATAGTATCGTTGGGGTTGAGCTTTTCGGAGTCAATCCATATTCCCTGTCCCATAAGGAACGGATAGTTCTTTACTTTCTTTTGCGACTGTATCTTGAATCTGTAGAGAAGCTGATCTACGACAAGATTCATTCTGTCCTCGAGCATCTCAAAGAACTTTACAATATCTCCGCCTGCAAGTATGCCGAGTCTGGGCAGATTTATAGATGTGAACGAAAGGTTTCCTCGTCCTGTTACTATTTCTCTTGTGGGATCGTAAACATTGCCTATTACACGGGTACGGCATCCCATATATGCGATTTCCGTATTATAGTCGCCGGGCTTGTAATACTGAAGGTTGTAGGGAGCGTCGATAAACGAGAAGTTCGGGAACAGTCTTTTAGCCGATACCCTGCAAGCCAGCTTGAACAGATCGTAGTTAGGATCGCCCTCGTTATAGTTAAGACCGTCCTTTACCTTGAAGATATGTATCGGGAAGATGGGTGTTTCGCCGTTGCCAAGACCTGCCTCGGTAGCAAGCAGAACGTTCTTTATTACCATTCTGCCTTCGGGAGAGGTGTCTGTACCGTAGTTTATTGATGAGAACGGTATCTGTGCGCCTGCACGGCTGTTCATTGTGTTGAGGTTGTGTACAAGTGCCTCCATAGCCTGATATGTGGCTCTGTCGGTTTCCACTTCAGCCTGCTTCAGTGCAAATTTCTGTATCTTTTCGATTATTTCATCGCTGATATCGGGGCAAATCTCCCTGAGGCATTCACGCTCTGCATCCTGATAGCCGTTATCGTTAGCGAGAACAGGACAAAGCTGCTTTTCTTCTTCGAGCTTCTTTGTATATGCCTTTACATCGGCTTCCGCTGTTGCAAGGTCATCAATGCCGCCTATAAGCTCAAGTCCTCTTACGATATTCTGAGCATAGCGGTGCTTATATGTCTTTCTTACGCCGTCAGCCATAGAATAGTCAAAGTTGGGGATAGACTGTCCGCCGTGCTGATCGTTCTGGTTTGACTGGATAGCAATGCAGGCAAGCGCAGAATAGCTGCTGATTTCGTTAGGCTCTCTGAGGAAGCCGTGACCTGTCGAGAAGCCGTTCTTGAACAGCTTGATAAGGTCAATCTGACAGCAGGTCGTGGTAAGCGTTAAAAAGTCAAGGTCGTGGATATGAATATCGCCGTCCCTGTGCGCCTTTGAATGTTCGGGAGCAAGAACATACATCTCGTTGAACTGCTTTGCACCCTCAGAGCCGTATTTGAGCATTGTGCCCATTGCGGTATCTCCGTCAATGTTGGCGTTTTCACGCTTAATATCGCAATCTCTTGCAGCCTTGAATGTAAGATCCTCATAGATCTTCATAAGGCTGGTGTTCATTTCTCTTACCCTTGTTCTGTCGGCTCTGTAAAGGATATAAGCCTTGGCGGTCTTTGCGTGGCCGCTTTCAACAAGCACCTTTTCTACAGCGTCCTGAACCTCTTCTACGGTGGGAAGCTCCCCTGTCTTATTTACGTTTGCCTCAAGATAATCGCAAACCTTTTCAGCCATTTCACCGGCTTCCTGATAATCGTTGCCACCGACAGCTCTCGCCGCCTTATATATAGCATCGGCTATCTTTTCAATGTTGAACGGTACTGTACGTCCGTCCCTCTTTTGAATTTTAGTCAGCATTAATTTCTCCCTCTCGTTTAAGCTTTAATCGTAAAACCACAATATGTAGTGGTGAGTGAAATACATTTAATATTATATAGTGTTATCTCCGATTTGTCAATATGTCTTTTAGGAATAAGTAACTAAAAATCCGAGTTCATTTTTATACAATTTGTCTATTGACGATTGACGGATGCGGATATAACGTAAAGATAAAAATACCGCCGTAGAAATTTACGGCGGTGCGGTATTTGTTTATAGCTGTGAATCTCCGTTTCATAGCCGGATTACAACAATCCGATATAGAAATTCAGTAGAATAAGCCCAAGAACCACATTGAAGCCGATGCCAACGCATATATAAGGTATCCGCATACGGTTTGTACGCAGAAAACCCGACGCTATGCCTATCCACACGCACGATGCCATCACTGCAAGAAGAAGTATCACCGCAGCGATATTCTTAGGCAGTTCGCACCCTAAAAACGCAGTACAGACAAAGCAGGACACGCAGTTGGCAAGCGGCAGTATCCCAAGCGGAACGGTCGCTATGACCCAGCGGATTCTGTCGGCTCTGGCGAACGAGAACACTATAGCCCCAAGTATAAACGTTATAACAAGACACTCTATAGCCATACGGTTCTCCTTTCGTTTTACTGATTTACTTAGCCATTGCCTTGAAATCTTCGATAGCCTTTGCGTTGTCGGCACAGATGATAAGTGCTACATAGTTACCGCTTGTAACTACGTTGTTGCCGTCTATCTTGTACATTTCATCAGGCGTATAGTCCTTGAATGTGGCACTCTGGTTCTCTACACGCTTTTCGAGAACCGATTTTACGGCATTTACGTCGTCGGCAGACTTCATCTTGAAAACCGCTATCTCATCGGGATAAGCGCCCGAGCCGCAGATATAGGCGCTGTAGCTGTCTATCTTATCGGCGGCAACGTCATAGTAGCCTGCCATGCGGTCTGCGCCTATTTCAGCCATACCTGGAAACTTGACATCTTCCTGTATCTTTGCTGTGATTTCGGCGGCTGTACCGGTCGCCGTACTGCTGTCAGAAGCCTCAGAAACCGAGCCTGCATCGGATGTGACGGAGCTTTCCGAAGCCGATGACTGAGCGGGTTTTTCGGAGCATCCGCATATTGAAACTGCGACCATGGCGCAGACAATTCCTGCCATAATTCTCTTTGTGATACTGCTTTTCATTGTTCATAATTCCTTTCTTTTATGCACATTTTATATTAAGAATGTTTCTCAAGGAAACTTAGCATAACCTGATACGTTGAACCCATAAAGTGAATTCCGTCCATCTCGTGATATTCCTCGTAATAATATCCGTCGGGAGCGGTCAGCACAGAATGAAGGTCGAGAAATTTTGCCTTTGTGCCTTTAATTACGCTTTTTAATGCGGTGTTATACTCGTTTATCGCAGATGTTGTGAGCGCATTATCATAGTCTGCTTCGGCGTAATATGTTATCGGCGGGATAGACAGAACGTATACCTTTGCTTTTGTGATTTGTGAAATATGTTGTACAAGTTCGCCCATACAATTTGCGAGGTAATTGCCGTCGGAATAGCCTACGCTGTTCGTGCCGAGCATAATATATATTTTTTTGGGATTATTTGCCTTTATTTTACTGTTTATGGTTACACCGTCTATTTCGCTTTCCAATGCGGTTGAGGGGGCAAGCCCGAGCTTTGCGTAGACAAGGGACTCGTCAAGATAACCGTAAAGGTAAAGACCGGTGGTAATGCTGTCGCCTATGAACAGCGCATCGTCAAAAAATGAGGTATCGAAGTCTGTTGACGCTGTCGGTTTGGCTTGTGGAGCGGTTTCAGAGGTTTTTGGCGGATCGGTCGGAGCTGGTTTTGGCTCTGTTGCTACAGCTGTAGTTTCAGGCAGTGTCGTTTCGGTCGTTGTAACGGCTGTAGTAGCCGATGTTGTTACGATTTTAACGGTTGTCGCTACAGTTGATGTTTTGGTGTCGGTTAATGATGTTTTTGCGGGGGTTGTTGTGTCATTTTTTGACAACGCACTATCCTGCGACACCGTTACGTCCGAACAGCTGCAAAGAACTATTGATAATATACAGATTAACGATATTGCTATTGTTTTACAATCAGCTATATGTTTCATTCTAATATATTGCCCCTTTTGATATTTACGAAGAATGCTTCTGCAGGTAGCTGAGCATTACCTCGTAGGTTTTTCCCATAAAGTGAATTCCGTCCATTTCGGCATAATCGGCATTGAAATATCCGTCCTTGTCTGAAAGGATGCTGTTAAGGTCGATGAATGTTGCCGAAGTGTCTGAAATTGCAGATTTGAGTTTTGTATTATAATCGGTGATGTCCTTAAGGGTAAGTGCGTTCTCGTCCGACTTCTCCGCTTCCGGTGTTACGGGCGGGATGGATACAACGTAAATCTTAGCCTTTGTAAGAGCCGAAATCTTTTCCACAAGCTCCTTCATATTGCCTGCAAGCGTTTTGTTATCTGCGTAGCCGACGCTGTTCGTGCCGAGCATCACAAATATCTTTTTGGGCTTGAATGAAGCAATCTTATCCGAAAGCGTCACTCCGTCAATGTCAGCGTCAAGCGCAGTAGAGGGTGCAAGACCCTGCTGAGCGAATACGTTTTGCTGATCGAGGAAGCCGTAAAGGCTTAAGCCTGTGGAGATACTGTCGCCTATGAACAGCGATGAGGAGAAATAGTCCTTATCAAAGTCAAGTGTCGGCTCATTATCCGATGTGGCAACGGATGAGTTGCTGTCGGGCTTTTCCGTACTGCCTGCTGTAGTAGCGGGAGCGGAAGTTTCGGGCGGTGCGGTTGTCACCGCTGTGAACGGCGGATCGGATGAAGTATTATCCTCGCCGTTTATAATATTATAGGTAAAGAAACACACAGTGCAGATGATAAGAACCAGTAAAAGATTCAGAAATATCATAGACGGTGTTATTCCGAATTTATTTTTTCCTTTTTTCTGTGCCAAAACACACACCTCACAATCATACTGTATTATTATACAGCATTTTAAGGAAATAATCAATAGATAAAAATAAAAAAATCGATGCGGTTTAAGCATCGATTTTTTATAAAGCTGTTTATAACTTAGTCAGAAACGTAAGGAATAAGAGCTACCTGTCTTGCCTTCTTGATAGCTGTTGTAAGCTCTCTCTGGTGATATGCGCAACAGCCTGTTACTCTGCGGGGCAGAATCTTGTAACGCTCTGTCATGCACTTTCTGAGCTTAGCTACATCCTTATAGTCAATGAATTCAGCTCTGTCGGCACAGAATGCGCAAACTTTTTTTCTTGTACGCTTCATAGGACGAACTGTTGACTTTTCGTTCTTTTCTCTTTCAGACATTGTTTTATCCTCCTTATTTTGATCAGAACGGGTAATCGTCATCTTCACCGGATTCTACGGTGAAATCCGAATTGTTACCCTGCGACACTGTGGGCGCTGTGTTTGAAGTCTGTGCAGGATGTTCGGGAGCAGCGTTTTTAGCGGCATTACCGGGGTAGCTCTGATAAGCAGAGGATGTACCCTGTGTATTGTTTGCCTTTTCGCCTGTGAACGTGGAACGGTCAACGATAATCTCGGTAATGTAAGCTGTATTGCCGTTCTTATCCTGGTAAGATCTGTTCTGAAGCTCACCCTCGATAAGTATCATGCGTCCTTTTGCAAAATATCTTGAAATGAATTCTGCCTCGTTACGCCATGCAACAACATTGAAGAAATCGGATTTTCTGTCTTCACCCTTTGTCTGAAATCTGCGATCTACCGCAATTCTGAAAGAAAGCACGGAAGCACCCGCAGGTGTCGATCTCAGCTCAAGGTCATTGACAATCCTGCCCATCATAATTACCTTGTTGTACATACGTTATCGTTCCTCCTGTCTGTTTTCAAACCTTGATTACTTGCGTACCGTTACGAGCGAACGGAGAACGCCGTCAGTGATGTTGATGATACGCTCGAATTCCATAGGGAAATCAGGCTTGCAGTCGAAGCTGTAAACTACATAATAACCGTCGGTTTCGTAGTTTATCTCGTAAGCGAGCTTACGAGCGCCCCATTCATCAACGTCAACTAATGTGCCGTGTTCCTTGATCAGATCAGAGAACTTAGCAACGAGAGCCTTTACTGCATCCTCACCGTTCTTGAGTGAAAATACAACAACTGCCTCATACTTTTCGCTGAGCTTTGCCATTATAAAGCACCTCCTTGTGGATATTAAGCCCGTACTCTTGTACGAGCAAGGGATGTTGACAAAGTTGTATACTTGTCAAGCTATATTATTATAGCAAACCGAAAACGGTTTGTCAAGACTTTTTTGAAATTTTATATTCTTCCGAAAATCAGCAGGAAAAAGACCATTGCTACAGGCTGATGCAGAACGTATATCCACAGGGTATATCTGCCTGCAAGCGCAAGCGGTTTGCAATGTGTTTTATAGAAGAACGCCGGCATTTTATCCTCGATAGCGTATTTTCCGGTGTAAGCGCCTGCCAGAAAGACGAAAAACCACGGCAGGAGCGGAAAATAATCCATTGACTGAAAACTCGGTGCTCTGAAGCCGAGCGGAAAAAGAAGTCCTGCATTGTAGATAAATTCGGGCAGCTTTATTCCGACACCTTGCGCAGGTCCGAGATAGCCGTACATAATTCCTCTTGTTAATAAGAAAAGCACGGCGCACACGGCTATTCCGACCGGTGCGGGAATCTTAAGGAAATACTTATCCCCTATCGCATATATCATCATAGATACGCCCATAAAGTGCAGTATTCCGAAAAGTATGGGGGCGGAGGGTGCGAAGAATGCAAAAATGAAGGTTATTATCATACCAATAAAAAAGCACTGGATGCCACGCTTTGCATTATTGTGCGAATAGCGGCTGCTCATACCGGATATGAACATGAATGCTCCCGCAAAAATGTCACGGACAATGTCAAACCAGCCGTCGAACATTATCGGGATGTGAATATTATAGGTGTAGTTAAGGTCGAAGCAGACGTGGTATACTACCATACAGAGTATGCAGAAGCCTCTTACCTCGTCCATAAAACCTGCACGTCTGTATTTTTTAACTTCTGTGCCGCTGACGGTTGCTGTATTTTCCATTTTTATCTTTCCTCATATTTTTTTAGTCGGATAAAGTTATTATATCACTAATGCACGTCAAGTTCCACTGTGCATAATCACCAATAATTAAGGCATATATATAGGTGTTTTCTACAAAAGTGAATTACCTTTTTATATTGCAATGCAGGTGCGTTTGTGATATTATATGTATGAAAAAAACAGCGGAAAGCTCCGCACTATGAAAGGGACGACATATTAATGCTTATTGCAAAGATAACCGAAAGCGATTTCTTTGGCGGTGAGCCTCAGTACATCGATGACGACGCACGTTATAACACAAGAGGCGTCATGACAGACGGCGAGGGCAACATTGCCATGATGAAGATAGAAGACTCCAAATATTACAAGCTGCCCGGCGGAAGTATAGAGATAACAGAAACTCCCGACAAGGCATTTTTAAGGGAAGTAACGGAAGAAACCGGCTACCCTGCCGAGCTTTTAGGCTATCTCGGATGGATAGAGGAACATAAATTCAAGAGAAAATTCTGCATGGTTTCACACTGCTATGTGGCAAAGAAAGTATCGGACAAGTGTGATACTGCGATGCTTGAACGTTCACAGGAAAGGCTTGGATATAAAATAGAATGGATGCCTTATGACGAGGCTGTAAGCCGCCTTAAGGCTCTGTCCGAGCAGTGTAAGGAATATCAGATGAGCTTTGTGCTTAAAAGGGAGCAGCTTATTCTTGAAAAGGCTAAGGAATATATAGTAAAATAAGGACGGATATGAGCGAAGAAAAAGTATTGGCAAACGCAGAATACGGCGAAAACCACGAAAATGACGATATGATCGCACAGCACGCAGTAAAAAGCGATGAAACAATTTCGTTCAGTGTGAGCGATGAAGCCCGTCCTCAGCACACCTGGACGAAAAAGCAGAAAAGAACGGTATGGATAGCGGCTGTTGTTGCTGTTGTGCTGTTCATTGCTGTCAGCTTTTTGCTGAGTCTTGCGGGGATTGATATGTTCAGTCTGCTTGGCGGTAATCCTGCGATGCAGTAAGGTTTAGAATAAGTAAGACCGCACCTGTGATGAGGTGCGGTCTTTTGGTTTTGTAGGGAAAGTGTTGAGCGAGGGATTGTTGTTCTTTTGCAATGGTTGTGTGGGAATGGCAGTATTCGGTGCAACAGGAGGGGTTGGTGCGATGCGAGGTTGGTGGTGTGGCAATCCCTCCGTCTTGACGGCAGAAAAGTTTGCAATATAAAAATGGTGAGCGTATCGCAAGTAAATGCAATAATGTTAAGGTTTGTGCCTTGCCGCCAATCCACCTCCCTTTGACAAGGGAGGCAAGTGTGGTGGTGCGAGGCGAGGGCGTGTTGTTCTTTTTCAATGGTTGTGGGAATGGAGAGAGTCGGTGCAACGGGAGGGGCGAGCAAGGCAAGGATGCCTTAGCGTGTGTGCCCATAGTTTCGCATCCATGCGAAACTATGGGCACACACAGACCCTCACCCTACGAAAAGCGAATAGGATAGTGCGAATATGAAAGCGTATCGTGCATACAGATGTTGGCATTACGAAAAGTGAGTGGGATAGTGCGGTTTTGAGGGGTTGGTGCGAGGCGAGGTTGGTGAAATATTTCAATGCGTGGGCTTTAATAATAATCGGTTTATCGACAGAGTAAGACCGCACCTGTGATGAGGTGCGGTCTTTTTATATGGCAGACTTTTATAATATAAGACAGATAAGCCCGTTACAGCCGTCATTGATAATCCTCTGTATCGCCTCCTGCAGTTTTGCTCTTGCGTCATCGGGCATACGGCTCAGCTTATTGTGCAGGCCCTCGTTTACAAGCTCGTGGAGCGATTTTCCGAAAATATTGCTTTCCCATATCTTTGTGGGATTTTCCTCAAATTCTCTGAGAAGATACCTTACCAAATCCTCCGATTGCTTTTCACTGCCGACTATCGGGTTTACCTCAGTGTTGATATTTGCAAGGGTCATATGAATTGACGGGGCTGACGCTTTGAGCCTTACTCCGAATTTTCCGCCCTGCTTTACAATTTCGGGTTCTTCAAGGGTAAGCTCCTCGGCAGACGGCATTACTATCCCGTATCCTGTGGCTCTGACCTGCTCAAGTGCGGTGCTGACTTTTTCGTACTCTTTCTTGATTCTTGCAAGCTCAATCATGCAAGGCATAAGGTCGCCCTCGTCGCTAAGCTCGATGCCTGTGGTTTCGCCAAGTACCTTATAGAAAAGCTCCTGCCCCAGCTCCACTGTGACATAGGCTGTTCCCGAGCCAAGCTCCGTTTTATCCTTACTGCAACGGCTGACGCTTTCGCACTGCCCTATTTTTCCTGTAAAGCTGTCTAAATCGCCCATACAAGAGATATTTTCCGCAGATGTCCTTACAGCTTCGAATACCTGCTTTTTCAGGTAATGGTCATTATCGAGGGACGCTAACCACTTCGGCAGTTTTATGCCTATCTCTCTTACGGGAAAGCCCATAAGCACATCGGACAGCAGTTCCTTTATATTTTCTTCGGTGATGTAAAGACAGTTCAGCGGTGTAACGGTACAGCCGTACTTTTCTGAAAGCCTGCAAGCAAGCTCTTTTGATTCTTCCGATGAGGGGTCGCTGCAGTTAAGCACTACGGTAAACGGTTTTTTTATGCTTTTCAGCTCGTTTATCACACGCTCCTCCGCCGCCTCGTATTCCTCTCTCGGAATATCGGTGATACTGCCGTCTGTGGTGACCACAAGTCCTATGGTGCTGTGTTCTGTGATTACCTTATGAGTACCGACCTCCGCCGCCATATTGAACGGCACTTCCTCGTCAAACCATGGCGTTTTGACCATTCTCGGCGCTTCGTTTTCTATATAGCCCTTTGCGCCGGGTACTATGTAGCCTACGCAGTCGATAAGTCTTACATTCATTTCCACGCTTTCGTCAACGGTGATATTTACCGCTTCCTCTGGCACGAATTTCGGCTCTGTGGTCATTATCGTTTTTCCTGCCGCAGACTGAGGAAGCTCATCCACTGCCCTTTCCCTGCGGAATTCGTCTTCGATTGACGGTACGACCAGCACGTTCATAAACCTGCTGATAAAGGTCGATTTCCCCGAACGGACGGGACCGACAACTCCTATATAGATATTTCCGCCTGTTCGCTCGGAAATATCCTTATAAATTGATTTTGGCATAAATTCTCCTTATCTGTCAGCAAAATGCCGTATCTTGAGTATTGTTATATTATCGGAATCAGAAGCAGGCCTGACACTTTGCCGTCGGTGACCTCGTTTTCGGATTCTATCGCCGCCGCAGAAGTGTTATAGCGTTTTGCTATGTTCCATACATCCTCGTTTTCATCGGCAAAATACAGCTTCAGCGAATAATCATCGCACTTTTGCTTTTCTGCGTTTTCGTTAAGCTCTATCTGCTTTATTATCTGACTTGTGCCGCAAACATACATACATCCCTGCATAAGAAGCGAGCATCTTATTTCGATACCGTCATCGGTAATGCTGTAACTTACGGACGATATGTTCACGACAGGCTGTATGACGCAACCGTCGGTAACCATACCGAGCTGTTCCGAAACATCAAACGGCAGATTTTTTTCAATGAATACCGGCTCGTTGTCCTTTACGGCGCTGATAAAGCACAGCAGTTTACCGCTCACTTTAAGCTCGCCGTTTTCGCACGGTCTGCAGATTATTTCCGATACGAAGCATTCAGCGTCCGTCACGCTGTCGGGAATGCCGTTTTCGCAATCGATAAGCTGTTTGATATTAAGCGTTCTGCTGATAAATCTGTGGTCGGATTCGGTTTTCAATGCAGAAGTGGTGTAGCTTGATTCGTAGGACGTGGAATACATATCGGTGACGGGATAAATGCTTTCTTCAAGCGTTGCGGTAATCTGAGAGCCGATTGTCAGTTCACAGCCGAATACTCCCGACGTATCGTCATCGGCGGACTTTACCGTAAGAGCGCACGACAGAACTCTGAACAGGGCGTAGCAGGTGTGCCTTTCGTCAATGCCCTGCATATCGACTATCTGGCTGAGGGGAATCTCGGCTTCCATTGTCTGAAGATATGTGCCGTTATCGTTTCCGACAAGATACAGCGCCTTCAGCTTTGCCTCGCCCTTAAGCACGACCTTGTCTGCGATTATCTTGCAGTCATTAACGACCGCTGTGGCATCACAGCTTACAACGGCTTTCACTGTGCCGTCAATGCCGGATACGCCTATATCTTCACGGACAACGAACTGCTTTCCTGCGGTGAGCTTTCTTGTACAGCTTACTTTATTTTTTCTTGTCTGTATGTTACAGCCTTCAATATCCGTTATTATCTCAAACGGTGTTATGTTCTCGACCTTTATCCTGAAGCTGACCGCTCCCCTGACATCAATGCGTCTGCCTGAAACCGCACGGCAGGTAGTATAATCCACCTTAGGCTCGACAGTTACTGTGCCGTTGTCGGCTGATTTCGGCAGATCGACCGTTTTTGAATAGCTGTAGCGATGCTCTACGCACTCCATACCTCCGCCCTCGCTAAGATAGAGTGCGGTGATGCATATCACACCGTCGAGTATCAGCTTGTCGCCCGAAATGTTGCAGGATACTATTCCGGGACGAAGGGTGCATCTTAATATTCTGAAAATGTCGGGGTAATAATCCGGCAGGACATAATCAAACTCGACACCCTGCTCCGCCTGTCCGTCATATATCACTTCTGTGACAAATACAGGCTCTTTCTTTACGGAAAAGTCCATATAATCCTCCTTTAGCTGTTTCCCTCTTGTACGGGTTTTAACACAATATATGAGGGTGCGGGACATAATATTACTGTTTGTCAGGGAAAAAGAAAAGGCTGTACCGAAAAGGTACAGCTCAAATGTATTAAGTTAATCAATAAAATCCGCCGTCTACTCCGAGTATCTGACCTGTGACGAAGCCTGCAAAGGCAAGGTATACAGCCGCCTTTGCCACATCATCGGGCGTTCCGAGCCTGCCGAGCGGAGTTTCGGCGATAAGCTCGTTCATCTCATCGGGCGACAGGTGAGCATTGTTCATAGGGCTGTCGATTACTCCCGGGGCGATGCAGTTTACGGTTATTCCGCTGGGGGCGACCTCTTTGGAGAGCGATTTTGTGAAGCCGATAAGTCCTGCCTTGACCGTTGAGTAAGGCACTTCGCAGGACGCTCCGTATACTCCCCACACCGACGAAATGTTGATGATGCTTCCCTGTTTGCGTTTTATCATAAAAGGCAGTACCGCCTTTGTTATATTGAATGCGCCCGTAAGGTGAACGTCAATCATATTGTACCAGTCAAGCTCGGTGACATCGCTCAGCATTTTAATCTGTGATATGCCGGCATTATTGATAAGCACATCTATTTTTCCGAAATCAGCCGCTATTCGTTCTACCGCAGCCGACACCTCTTTAGCGGAGGAAACATCTGCCTTATATGCCGTGCAGCCGAGTTCATTTTCAAGCTGACGGGCTTTTTCATCGGAGCTTTTGTAGATTATAGCAACATCGTTTGTTTTTGCGAAGGCACGAGCCATAGCACTGCCGATAGCTCCTGTTCCGCCTGTAATAATTACTGCCATAGTAATCCTTTCGATTATAAAACGGGCATTGCATTACCTGCCGGAGTTAATGCAATGCCCTGCTTATTTACTTGCCTGTTACCTTTATCTCGTCGCCGTCTGCGTCAACGTCTATCTGTGATATGTTGCCGTCGGCTTCGACTATGATATTTGCTACCTTGTCCTCAATATCCTTACGGACGACCTTGCGGACATCTCTGCCGCCGAACTTGCCGCCGGACGCTTTTTTCGCAACAAGCTCATAAGCCTCATCGCTGACGTTAAGCGTTATGTTCTTTTCAAGCAGAGGCTCTTTCATCTCGCCTATCATAAGTCCGGCAATGCCCTTGTAGGCATCGAGGGTGAGGGGCTTGAACACTACTACCTCGTCAACACGGCTTAAGAATTCGGGGCGAAGGAATTCACCAAGAGCCTTCATCGCCTTGTCCTTTGAAATATCCGCCTCGCTCTTTGCAAAGCCAAGACCGCTTGTATTGAACGATGAGCCTGCGTTTGAGGTCATGGCGATTACGGTATTCTCGAAGCTGACCGTTCTGCCGTGAGCATCGGTCACCTTGCCTTCGTCAAGAATCTGCAGGAGAATGTTCATTACATCGGGGTGAGCCTTTTCTATCTCGTCAAAGAGAATTACGGAATAGGGCTTTCTGCGTACCTTCTCGGTAAGCTGACCTGCCTCATCGTATCCTACATATCCGGGAGGCGAGCCGATGATTCTCGAAACGCTGTGCTTTTCCATAAACTCGGACATATCAAGTCTTATAAGCGGGTCAACTGTGTTGAAAAGCTCGTTTGCAAGCACCTTTACAAGCTCGGTCTTGCCGACACCGGTAGGTCCTACGAAAATGAATGACGCAGGTCTGCGACGTGCGGAAAGCTGAACTCGTGTTCTTTTTATAGCGGCGGCTACAAGCTCGCACGCTTCGTCCTGACCGACTACCTTTGATTTAAGCACGCTTTCAAGGTTTGCGATACGCTTGAATTCGGTTTCAAGCAGCTTGCTTGCGGGGATACCCGTCCACAGCTCGATGACCTTGCAGACATCGTTTTCTGTAACGTGTACTTCCTTTATCATAGGCTCAAGCTCGTCAATACGGGCTGTATTCTTAGCAAGCTCGGTCTTTATCTCGGCTATACGCTGATAATCCTTGTTCTCGGTTTCGGCGGACAGGTTGTTTTCTTCGGTTTCAAGAGCCTTGTTTTTCTTTTTGAGCTGTTCGTACTCGGTAAGCTCCTTGCTGTTTATGCTTGCGCAAGCCGCCGCCTCGTCGAGCAGGTCTATCGCCTTGTCGGGAAGATACCTGTCGGTAATGTAGCGTTCACTGAGAACGGCACAGCTTTTTAAAATATCATCGCTGACATACAGCTTGTGGTATTCTTCGTAGTATTCCTTGATGCCCTTTAAAAGCTCGATAGTATCCTCTATTGACGGCTCGTTTGCCGTTACGGGCTGGAAACGTCTTTCAAGTGCGGAGTCCTTTTCGATATACTTTCTGTACTCGTTGAACGTTGTAGCGCCGATGACCTGCACCTCTCCCCTTGACAAAGCAGGCTTGAGGATATTTGCGGCATTCATTGTGCCTTCGCTGTCGCCAGTGCCGACAAGGTTATGAACCTCGTCAATAAAGAGGATTATATTACCTGCGGTCTTTATCTCCTCAATAAGTGCTTTCACACGGCCTTCAAACTGACCTCTGAACTGCGTACCTGCGACAAGGGAGGTAAGGTCGAGCATATAAAGCTCCTTACCCTGAAGTCTGAAGGGAACATCGCCGTCCGCCAGCTTCTGAGCAATGCCCTCTGCAATAGCGGTTTTACCGACACCGGGTTCGCCTATTATGCAGGGGTTGTTCTTTGTACGGCGGGATAAAATCTGCATTACACGGTAGATCTCTTTCTCTCTGCCGATTATACGGTCAATCTCGCCTTTTTTTGCCTTGGCGGTAAGATTGGTGCAATAGGTATCGAGGAATTTTCTCTTTTTCTCCTCTTTTTTCTTATTGTGCTTCTTATCGTCCTTTAAGTCTTGCTTTTCGCTTTCGGTCTGACTGTCCTTGTTTGCGGCAAAACGCTTGAAGAACGGCATCATTGTGCCTGCGCCGCCGGGTGTGAAGTCATCGTCTGCGCCGCTGTCTGCGTCTGCACCTGATTCTTCATCGACATCACCGAAAATCATTTTATAGCTTTCTTCAAGGTCCTCATCGCTGATTCCCATTTTTTCAAGGTAGTCGTTTACCTGCGGAACACCGAGCTCTTTTGCGCAGATAAGGCAAAGTCCCTCGTCACGCTTGTCGTTGCCCTGTATTGTTGAGATAAAAACTACCGCTTGTCTTTTTTTACATCTTGAGCAAAGCATTTATATCCAACCTTTCTTTAGGTTCTTTTGTATTTTTATTGTATTGTAAGCTGTTATCGCTTATGAGATAACAACTCAGCTTGTAGAAAAAGTTTGTTTTTATAAAAATAGAGCAAATTCTCTATCCCTATAAGAACGCTTTGTGGGCTTTGCGTCCTGCAAAGCCTTTGGGCGTTCCATCTCGGCATCCTTGCCGAAACCCAAAACCCCTTCCCCGTGGTGAAGGGCTGTGTATGCTTGGTTGGCTCTGCATCGTGCAGAGCCTTTGGGCATACACGCCCGGCATCCGTGCCGGGGCTGAGTGTGGGGCTGCCGCCCTCACCAAGCAAGGATGCTTGCAGTCAGTCGCACACAGTCGCTGCACGACGCAGCGACACCAACGACTGACAACCCGCATTGGGGCTACGCCCCAAACCCCATTTTCAAAAATATATAGGTTTATCGACAGACTGAGCTGTTATCGCTTAAGCGATGCAGGGTTTCGTAAAATAACACTGCTGTTAACAGCTTACTTATTATTATAGTTCTCTTTTGTTAACTGAGTATTTAGTTAAGGAAATCGAGGAACGAGAAATTGTATATTTTACTGAACGCAAAAGACTTGTTGATAGTCATATCGTTCAGGAATATAAGCGTGTTGTTTGTCAGTTCAACAGCCATGTGGGCTATTATCACAACAATGAACACTATTACAAGTCCCTGCAAAAGTCCTGCAACACCGCCCAGAAGCGAATTCAGCTTTCCTATAAGCGGCAGCTTGTTTATAACGGAGGTCGCCTTTATTACTATCGAGAGGATAATAAATATAAGAATGAACAGAACAACAAATATGATCGTTCTTAACGGTACAAGCACAACGGGCTTTGCGACATTGTCAAGAACAGCCTTGCCGGGATTGCCCGACGACTGCACTACGCTTACAACAACGCTGTTTATCGTACCGCCGTCAATATCATCTATCGTCTTGCCTTTAAGGTCGAGAGCAGGAACGGTTTCACCGATTTTATCTATTATTTCGTTTACGCTGTCGGCAACCTCGCTGTTCTTGATATTCTGTGCAAGAACCTCAGTAAGTATCATATTCTCGATGCCGTACTTTTCAATATCGCTTTCGTATATCTGCACAGAGCCGAGATTGATATTCGAATAATCAATGTTTTTATCCACGCCGAATGAGGTAAGATCGACCTTGCTTATGCCTGTGTTGCTTAAGTTCACATTACCGAGATTTACGGTTACCTTGCCTGCCTTGTCGGCTTTCAGCTCAAGGCTGTCAATGCTCTTACCGTTTATTTTTGCCTTTTCCATATCTATCTTGCCTATCTGTGTAACAACGTTGTCGCCGAGCGCATCGTTGATAGAGGTCGAGATAGTCTGTTCATGCGGTTTGCTGATAAAGCTGTCATATATCCAGCCCGAAACGCCGTTGCTTATCATAAGCGCTATCACAAATGAAGCGGCGAAGGCACACAGGCTCAGCACCATACGGACAAAGCCCTTTTTCGCTCCTATAAACATCATACATATAAGTATAGCCGCAAGAATAAAATCATAAAACCAGAAAAATTCAGTTCCCATATTCCTTCCTTTCCGCAATTAAAGCTGTATGCAATCAAGGCTGTCATACCCCATAAGAAGTATTGAACCGCCAACCTTTATGAAATCCGAATAGCTGTCTGTGAGCAGGGTTTTCTTCACGGACACCAGCGAATAGTCATACTGCGTTATATCCGATTCTGTCATTACAATGACAGAGTTATCGACAACTCTTATACGCTTTACATCGGATGACACCTCTGCCTGTGCGGTCACCTCGCACTTTTCGTCAAGAAGTATCAGCTTCTTTCCTCCGTCCGTATAATTATCAAGCACAAAAGCCTTTTTTGATGAGAGAGCGTCAAAGTTCTCTATCGTTCCCTGATAGCTGTAATTGCCGATAAGCTCGCCGCTGTCGGTGTTATAGGTGCGTATTTCGCTGTCGCCCGTTACGGTCAGCGTACCGCCGTTTACCGAAAGCGAGAGCGTCACGCAGTCGCTTATCGTCTGCGTCCACAGCTCAGTGCCGTCACCCGTAATATCGTATTTTGAGAGCTTTGTGACAATATCGCCGTTATCCGAGGTCACTCTTGTAACGTAGATGAACCTGTTGTCATCGGAGAATGCGACCTGCATAACGTTATCGTCAATGAAACGCTGTGTATATTGCCATTTTCCTCCGCCGTCATAAACGTAGATAACGTTTGAGTATCTTCCGCCGGAGGTCACAACGGCTGTATGCTCGGAGCTGCCGAGAAAAACGGATACTATGACTTCATCGGGGATATTCTGCTTGAATATCTCGCTCGTCTTGTTGAACAGAGAAAAATCGTGACCGCCCTTATCGTAAATAACCACACGTTTTGAGTTTGAAACGGTCATAGGGTGAACATAGCCGTGCTGTAAGGCAAAATTCTGTCCGCCGTTCTCGTTATACGAATAAAGATATGTGTCGCTGAGCAGTGAGAACCCGTCACCGAGCGGACAGAACGAATAATCGTTCCTGCCGGTGAGGGAAATGGGATAGCCCTCGCTCTGAGCCGTAGTTGTGGATATTCTTGACGCTATGCCACGCAGAGGCTCAAATATCGTATCACGGTATATCCATACAGGAATAAGAGCCAGAATAACAACAAGCAGAATTATAAGGTTTCTTATCCGCTTTGCTTTTTTCTTCTTTTTCCTGTAAAGAGAAACATCGTTTATATTGTTGTTTTTCTCCGTTTCAAGAGGATTTTTTTCGGGTACTTTCATATTTACCCCACTTTCATTTAAACATCGTTTTCGTAAAATACCTTGTTGAGATACAGTCCGCAGGGGGGAACGGTCTTTCCCGCAAACTCCCTGTCGGGCTTTGTAAGTGCGTTTATTATATCCTGCTCTGTACGTTTTCCCTCGCTGATATAAATAAGAGTTCCTACTATAATTCTTACCATATTGTGAAGAAAGCCGTTTCCGCAGACTTTAATTTCAACAAAATCGCCCGTCTGTTCAACATCTATCGAATAGACGGTTCTGACGGTGGTCAGCAGATGCTCTTTAGCCTCCGCCTTGCAGAAGGACGCAAAATCATGCTCGCCGACTATAAGCCGAGCCGCTTTACGCATTTTCTCAATATCGGGCTTATAGGGATAATGAAGCGCAGTATCCGCCGAGAAAACATCACGCACATCACCTGTGTAAATCCTGTATATGTATTCCTTTCCCTTGCTGTCAAACCTTGCGTGAAAGCTGTCGGGCATATCTTCGCAGGAAAGAAAGGCTATATCCTGCGGTAAAAGTGCGTTGCCGCCTTTTATAAAGCCCTCGCAGGGAATGGGGCAGTTCGTTTTTACATTGAACACAAACGCTCTTGCGTGCACACCCGTGTCTGTCCGTGAACAGCCGTTTATCGTAATATCCTCGCAGAGCAGTTTTGAAAGCACTTCCTCGACTGTCTGCTGTATGCTGTTTGCATTGTTCTGGCGCTGGTAGCCGTGATAGGCAGTGCCGTTATATGCCATTGTTACTTTAAGATTACGCATAGTTCACCTTAAATTCCGGGTACAGCCACATAAATGTTCATAAGAATGATTAATGTGAACATTACAGCCATTACAACCGTTGCGACAATATCCCTTGCTCCGAATTTAAGCTGTTTCATGCGTGTTCTGCCCTCGCCGCCTCTGTAGCAACGGCACTCCATAGCAAGAGCAAGCTCGTTAGCACGCTTGAAAGCGGACACGAACAGCGGTATCAGCACGGGTATCAGAGCCTTTGCCTTCTTTACAAGTCCGCCTGTATCCAGGTTTGCTCCTCTTGCCTTCTGAGCCGACATTATCTTATCGGTTTCTTCAATAAGAGTAGGGATAAATCTCAGTGCTATAGTCATCATCATAGCAAGCTCGTGAACGGGAAAGTGAAGCTTCTTGAGCGGCGACAGCAGTCTTTCGATTGCGTCTGTCAGCGCTATAGGCGAGGTCGTATAGGTGAGAAGCGACATTCCGACAATAAGGAATACTATCCTCACCGTCATAAACACCGATGTATTTATGCCCTCTGCGTAAATCGTGATAAATCCCAGCTTTACAAGCGGATCTCCCTCGCCGTGTATAAAGAACAGATTCAGTATACAGGTAAACAGTATTATAGGCATAATGGGTTTAAGGCTCTTGAAAATCAGCTTGAAGCTGATCCCCGACATCATATAAATAATCAGCATAAACAGTCCCGCCGAGATAAGCGAGCAATAATTCCCTACCATAAACAGCATTACGACATAGGCTATATCAAGCACTATCTTGAAACGGCTGTCGAGCCTGTGGATTATTGAATTGCCCGGGAAAAACTGTCCTATTGTAATATCCTTCAGCATATCGTTCCTTTATCTATATACTGCATTATTCTGTCCTTGGCACGTTCAACAGTATATATATCTTTTCCTAAATCTACACCTTTATCTCTCAGCTTCATCATGATCTTTGTGATCTGAGGAACATCAAGACCTATCTTTATAATTTCGTCCTGTCTTGCGAATACGCTGTCTGTATCCTCGTGGCAGAACAGCTTGCCCTTGTTCATAACAAGCACCTTATCGGCATACTTTACTATGTCCTCCATAGAGTGAGAAACAAGAAGTATCGTCTTGCCGTATTTCTTGTGGTAATCGCTTATCTTGCCGAGTACCTTTTCCCTGCCTATAGGGTCAAGTCCTGCCGCAGGCTCGTCAAGGATAAGTATCTCGGGATCCATTGCGATAACACCTGCAAGTGCGACACGGCGTTTCTGTCCGCCCGAAAGGTCAAACGGCGAGCGTTCAAGAAGCTCCTCACGGATACCCATATTTTCTGCCGCCTCACGCACTCTGCGGTCGATCTCTGCTTCATCGCATCCCATATTCTTAGGGCCGTATGCTATATCCTTGTACACCGTTTCTTCAAACAGCTGATACTCGGAATACTGGAATACAAGTCCTACCTTGAATCTTATCGAGCGTATATCAACACCCTTGCTCCATATATTCTGGCCGTCTATCAGCACTTCGCCCGATGTCGGCTTTACAAGCCCGTTCAGGTGCTGGATAAGCGTTGATTTTCCGCTTCCCGTGTGACCGATTATTCCGCAGAATTCGCCCTTTTCTATGGTAAGGTCTACATTATCCACAGCGGTTGACTCAAACGGAGTGCCGACGCTGTATTTATAGGTAAGCCCCTTAAGTTCTATCACATTCATTTTTTATTCCTTATTTTTGAGAATGTCGTACAGCACCTGTGCGCATTCATCTTCATCTATTATATCATCGGGAACGTCAAGTCCGCATTTTTTAAGCTCGTACATAAGCTCGGTCGCCTGCGGAACGTCAAGTCCGACCGACTTTAACAGCTCAACCTGTGAGAATATCCTTTTCGGCACATCGTCAAGCAGTATATTGCCTTTGTCTATAACTATAACACGGTCGGCCTTTGCGGCCTCCTCCATATAATGAGTTATCAGCACAACGGTTATACCGTGCTCCTTGTTGAGCGTCTTTATGGTCGCCATTATCTCTTTTCTGCCCTTCGGGTCAAGCATTGCGGTCGGCTCGTCCATTACTATACATCGTGGCCGCATTGCGATTATGCCTGCTATCGCAACTCTCTGTTTCTGACCGCCTGAAAGCTGATGCGGAGCGTGGTTGCGGTACTCATACATATCGACCGTTTTCAGTGCATCATCTACCCTTTTGCGTATTTCATCGGGAGGTACGCCGAGATTTTCGAGTGCGAATGCAACGTCTTCTTCAACTATAGTCGCTACTATCTGGTTGTCGGGATTCTGGAAAACCATTCCGACAGTCTGACGTATATCGTATATCCTGCTCTCGTCTGTCGTATCTATGCCGTCAACAAGCACCTTGCCCGAGGTGGGAAGAAGAATGCCGTTGAAGTGCTTTGCAAGGGTCGACTTACCGCTTCCGTTATGGCCAAGCACAGCTACGAAACTGCCCTTTTTTATCGAAAGGTTTATGTCGGTAAGAATGCGGTTCTTGCCTGTTTCATCGCCGTTTTCGTCAAATACGGTATAATCGAATATAAGGTCTTCGGTTTTAATTATCTCGTTATCTTTCAATCCGTTCTCCTTTGCCGCCGTTTAATCGAAATATACTACAGCGGTGTTTCCCGCAGGCACTGCAAGCCCTGTCTGTTCAACGGGAAGTCCTATTTCCTGCGAATCTACTCTTATCTTGTACTTTCTGCCTACCGTCATCTGTAATAGGTAAGTCATTACCGATGAGGAAAGACCTGTCGTGTAGCTGTTGAGTACAATGAACAGAGGGTTATCGGAAAGCACTTCGGTGCACATATTCATAAGGTCGCATATGCTGTCCTCAAGCTTCCACATCTCGCCGTTTGTTCCTCTGCCGTAGCTTGGGGGGTCGAGTATGATACCGTCATAGCGGTTGCCTCGCCTTATCTCCCTGCCGAGAAACTTCACCGCATCGTCTACTATCCACCTTATCGGCTTGTCGGAAAGACCGCTGAGCTTTGCGTTTGTCCTGCCCCAGTCCACCATACCCTTTACTGCGTCAAGGTGACATACCTTTGCGCCTGCCTTTGCACAGGCGAGCGTAGCACCGCCGGTATAGGCGAACATATTAAGCACGTTTATCTCCCTGCCAGCGTTCTTTATAAGCTCTGAGCATAAATCCCAGTTGACCGCCTGCTCGGGAAATATTCCCGTATGCTTGAAGCCTGTGGGCTTTACCATAAAGGTAAGTCCCTTGTAGCTTATGTTCCAGCTTTCAGGAAGCTGTTTTCTGTATTCCCAGTTTCCGCCGCCGCTTGATGAACGGTGATATACCGCATCCGCCTTGCTCCACAGCGGCGAGGGGTCGGGGTTTTTCCATATTATCTGCGGGTCGGGTCGCACAAGCGTTATTCCGCCCCATTTTTCAAGCCGCTGACCGTCAGACGCATCTATAAGTCTGTAGTCCTGCCAATCCTGTGATTTTCTCAAGTTTGTTCACCTTATCCTGTAACTGTCTACTGTCGGTCGTATCGTGTTAAGAAACGAATTTTCGCCTATCCTGTTTATTTTAAAGAATACCGCCTGACTGCCGCCTGTCGACATTACCGAAACGAATATTCTGCCATCGGTCTGGAACAGTGTGACGTTCATACTCACTCTGCCACTGCCGAGATAGCTGTAACGCTCGTATGCACGGATGGCGCATCGGGTGCTGCCGACTACTATATCAGAACTTTCTTCAAGAGATGCGCTGGTGCTGCCTCTCATAACGGTGTTGTGAAGATCCATAAGTATAATATCGAAATTGCCGTACAGCTCTGCTTCTATCTTTGCCATAAAAACTCCTTTAACATTTCATCGGCACAGGCACTCTTTTATCGTGTCTGCGATGAGATGAGTCCAGTGATGTACTTCCTTTTCGTCTTTGCCCTCTATCATAACTCGTACAAGCGGTTCTGTTCCGCTTTCTCTGACGAGTATTCTGCCGTTTTCGCCCATAGCCTGTTCAGCCTGTGCGATAATATCGGTTATCTTCTGCGTTTTATCCCATAATCCCTTTTTGTCCTCGGTAATCTTTACGTTGACAAGAAGCTGGGGGAAGTCGGGTATATCCTTTACAAGCTGTGACAGCGGACGTTTGCATTTCGACAGCAGTTCAAGGGTCTGCACCGCTGTAAGCTGTCCGTCGCCTGTGGTTGCGTGGTCGAGGAAAATAATGTGTCCGGACTGTTCGCCGCCTATATTATAACCGTTGTTCAGCATTTCTTCAAGAACGTAACGGTCGCCTACCTTCGTGCATACTGTTTCTATTTTGTTTTCGTTCATAAAGCGGTGGAAGCCGAGATTGCTCATTACGGTGACGACAGCTGTGTTGTTTTTCAGCGTACCCATTTCCTTCATATAACGTGAGAGGATAGCTATCAGCTTATCGCCGTCTATTATGTTGCCCTTTTCATCGACAGCAAGGCACCTGTCCGCATCGCCGTCAAACGCAAAGCCCACGTCACAGCCACGCTTTTTAACAAGCTCTACAAGCTGTTCTATATGTGTGGAGCCGCATTTATCGTTTATATTAAGGCCGTCCGGCTCGTTGTTGATGTATACATATTCCGCTCCGAACTTATAGAAAAGCGATTCTGCGGTTGCGCTTGCACTGCCGTTTGCACAGTCTATCGCAACAAGAAGTCCCTGAAACTTACCGTCGACGGTCGACTGGATATGCTCGTTGTACTCGCTTACGGCACCGTACATAGTTCTTACTCTGCCGACATCCGAGCCGTCAACAAGCGTCATTTTTTCCGGAGTGTCGAGTATCAGTGCCTCTATCTCGTTTTCGACTTCATCGGGGAGCTTGAAGCCTGTCGATGAGAACAGCTTTATGCCGTTATATTCAACGCTGTTGTGCGAGGCTGAAATCATCACGCCTGCATCCGCTCCGTAATATCTTACAAGATAGGCTACTGCGGGGGTGGGTACTACTCCGAGAAGTTCAACGTCAGCACCTACCGAGGTTATGCCTGCGATAAGCGCAGATTCGAGAATATCCGAAGATATTCTTGTGTCCTTGCCTATCAGTATCCTTGCTTTTCCTTTATGTGTTTTCTGCTTTGTAAGTACGATGGCTGCGGCTCTGCCTATATTCATTGCAAGCTCGCAGGTAAGCTCTGTTACGGCTATACCTCTGGCGCCGTCTGTTCCGAATAATCTGCCCATGATGCTTAAAATACCTTTCTTCTTATTTCCAAACACGATATATTTTTAATTATTTTAATCAAGCCTTTGCTGACCGTCACGCACAAGTCCGAGATGCTTATACGCAAGCTCGGTCGCACATCTGCCTCTGGGTGTTCGTGAAATAAATCCCAGCTGCATAAGGTACGGCTCGCATACATCCTCGAGCGTGACCGATTCTTCACCGAGTGCGGACGCAAGCGTTTCAAGTCCTACAGGACCGCCGTTATAGCCGTTTATTATCATAGTGAGGAAACGCTTGTCAAGACTGTCAAGACCGAGCTTATCTATCTCAAGCCTGTTTAGCGCAATGTCTGCCATTTCCTTTGTAATCTTTCCGTTGCCCATAACCTCCGCAAAGTCACGCACACGCTTAAGCAGGCGGTTTGCGATACGGGGGGTTCCTCTTGAACGCTTTGCTATCTCCATAGCGCCGCTTCTGTCGCAGGGGATGGAAAGTATGACCGATGAACGCATTACAATATCGCAAAGTTCATCCGGGGTGTACATTTCAAGACGCATTATCACTCCGAACCTGTCACGCAGAGGTCCTGTAAGCTGTCCTGCTCTTGTTGTAGCGCCGATAAGCGTAAATCTGTTCAGGTCAACTCTTATCGACTGGGCAGAAGGTCCTTTTCCTATCATAATATCAAGCACGCAGTCCTCAAGAGCGGGATAGAGTATCTCCTCTACCTGTCTTGAAAGGCGGTGTATCTCGTCTACAAACAGCACATCGCCTGCCTGAAGCCCTGTAAGCAGTGCCGCAAGCTCGCCCGGCTTTTCGATAGCGGGGCCTGAGGTGACTTTGAAATTAACGCCCATCTCGTTTGCTATTATTCCTGCAAGCGTTGTCTTGCCAAGTCCGGGAGGACCGTACAGCAAAACATGGTCAAGGCTTTCGTTTCTTTTCTTTGCCGCCTGTATATATACCTGTAAATTTTCCTTTACCTTCTCCTGTCCGATGTACTCGTTCAGCTTTCTTGGGCGCAGGGAAAACTCAACATCGGTATCCTCTGCGGAAAACTGAGGCTCAACTATTCTTGCGCCTTCGTCATCGGCTGTATATGAAAGGTCATTTCTCTCAATCATTTATACGCTTTCCCTTCAAAGTTAATGCGTGACGAGCATCAGAATTTAGCCAGCTTTTTAAGTCCTGCTCTTATAAGCTCGTCTGAGGGTGCTGACGGGTCAAGTCCGCTGAGTGCGGAGGCTGCCTCGCCGTTTGAATAGCCGAGTACCATAAGTGCAGATACTGCCTCGGCATAGGTGTTTGACGGGGCGGCGACTATCGGCACTGCACTGCCCTTTACACCTGCGGCTACGTCCTGCTTCGATACCTTATCCTTAAGTTCAAGTACGATGCGTTCTGCGGTTTTTCTGCCGATGCCGGGTGCGTTTGTAAGCGTCTTGCCGTCGCCTGACGCAACGCAAAGTGCGAATGCCTGCGGTGTCATTCCCGATAATATCGACAGTGCCGCTTTAGGTCCGACACCGGAAACGGAAATCAGCATCCTGAAGCAGTTAAGCTCTGCGGCATCATAAAAGCCGAACAGCTCGACCGCATCCTCTCTTACGGAAAGATAGGTCAGCAGTTTTGCCTTTTCACCGATTTTAAGCTGTGACAACGTATTCGCTGTGGTGCGGCAGGCATAGCCCACACCGCCGCAGTCGATGACCGCAAGGTTAGGCTCGATAAGGTCTACCGTTCCGTTAACACTGTATATCATAAATCAAAACTCTTTTCTTATATATTTGATGTCTTTATATTTCTGAGCAATGAGCCGCTTGTCTGGGCGTGGCATATTGTCATTGCGAGTGCGTCCGCAGTATCATCGGGCTTTGGTACAAAGGGGAGCTTGAGAATGTTTTTCGTCATCTCCTGCACCTGCTTTTTTACCGCCTGACCGTAGCCTACGACAGCCTGCTTTACCTGTAAGGGTGTGTACTCGTTTATTTCGATACCACGCTGTGCCGCCGCCATTATTATAATGCCTCTTGCCTGTGCGACATCTATTCCTGTTTTCTGATTGTTCGTGAAATAAAGACGTTCTATTGAAAGCGCATCAGGCTTCCAGTTATCCAGTATCTGACAGTAATCTTCATATATTTCACAAAGACGTTTAGGAAACGGCGTATCCTTATCGGTTGTTATTGCGCCGAAATCCTTGACGCTGAATTTTCCGCCGATATAATCAACGACACCGAAACCGACAATCGCATAGCCGGGGTCTATTCCGATAATACGCATACAGCCTCCGTAAACATACGTTCTGAGCCGTGCTTACAGCCAAAACAAAAACAAAATTCCATACTAAATGATTATATCACAAACACGTCTGAAATGCAACTTTTTTGTTGCAGACGCACATTCGGACAATAATACAATATAAATTAAAGAAAATCAGTTGAAATCCGAACCTTTTTGGTATATAATAGTATGTACAAAACGAATGGAGAAGGTATGAAAAAAACATCTTTGATTCCGACACTGCTTTTTGCGGTTTCCCTGCCCGCTTGTCTTGGCGGCTGCGGCAAGGCTGAGCCTTACAGACACGACAGCTTTACGTTCGACACTTTCGTATCGTTTGCAATATATGAAACGGGTGACGGCATATCGGCTGAGGAGGTCTGCGCAGGCGCTGTGGGAATGCTCAACGAGCTTGACGATACCCTTTCAAGAACAAAAGCGGACAGCGAAATTTCAAAAATCAACAAAAACGCAGGTTCAGGAAAAGTGACGGTCGACACATCGACATATAATCTGCTCAAAAGCTGTACAGAACTTTCACGTCTTACGGACGGTGCTTTTGATATAACGCTCGGCGATATTTCGGATATGTGGGGCTTCGGTAAGGAAAATCCGCCTATGCCCGACAGTGATGAACTGAAAAAACTCGCAGGAAAGCATAGTTACCGCAACATTGAATTTGATGATGAGAATACTTCTGTCTGCTTCACCGACGGCGGCTTCTCGCTCGATCTCGGTGCGGCGGCAAAGGGCTACGCTATGGATATGCTTGACTCGTATCTGAGAAAATCCGGAGTTACGTCAGCAGTGGTGGATTTCGGCGGAAGTATCCTTACGATAGGCAAGGATAACGGCAACAGCCGCAGAATATCAATCACCGCCGATGAAACGAACACTCCCGTTGGCACTCTCACTGTAGACGAGGGCTACATCGCCACTTCAAACGGCGCAAACCGATATGTCGAGCATAACGGCAAAAAGTATATCCACATAATAGATCCGTCCACGGCTTATCCTGCCGACAACGGAATAAAAAGCTGTACTGTCTATTCTGCAAGCGGTCTTATAAGCGATGCGCTGTCTACCGCATTTTTCGTGATGGGCGAAGAAAAAACCGCCGAGTTTTACGAAAAATACAACATTGCGGAATATATCATCACAAGAAATGACGGTACCGTTTCGGTTTCGGACGGCATATCTGCGGATTTCAAAGCATCATGAGCAGGTTTATCGGTGACAAGCGCAAGGTTGTGTGCCTTATTATAATCGTATGTATCGTTTTTCTTTCGCTGCTCGGCATTCTGTTTGTCGGCAGAACAACAGCAGGACACACAGCCTGTATTTACAGTAACGGCAGGCTGATAAGAACTGTAGAGCTTGACAGCGAAAGCGAGCAGACGTTTACCGTATATTCCGATGACGGCGGTTATAATGTTATTAAGGTCAGCGGTGGAGCTATAAGCGTTTCGGACGCAGACTGCCCCGACAAAATATGCGTAAAGACAGCGCCTGTATCGGACGGAATCGAGCCTATAGTATGTATGCCTCACAAGCTGGTTATCCGTGTTGAAGCAAGACGGGGAGAATACAGCTATGACAGTTAAAAAAACAGTTTTCTCTGCGCTTCTTGCGGTAATGTCGCTTACGCTGTATATTGTCGAGGGAATGATACCGCCGGTCGTCGCAATACCGGGCTTCAGAATAGGTCTTGCGTACTTCCCTGTTCTTTTCTCGCTGTATCTCGGCGGTCGATGGAAAGCATATGATACCGCACTGATACTTATTGCACGGATATTGTTGTCGGCGCTTGTATCGGGCAATATCACGGCTTTGCTGTTTTCTCTGTGCGGCGGCACGCTGTCGTTTGCCGCAATGGCGGTCACGCACCTCTTTATAAAAGAAGCGTGGGGAGTATTCCCTGCCGGCATATTCTCGGCGGTAATGCATAACGTAGGGCAGATTTCAGCGGCTTCGTTTATATATTCGCTGTCCGTATTTGCGTACCTTCCGTTTCTTGCAATCGCCGCAGTTGTTACCGGCACATTCATAGCGGCGGCAGTATGGTTTATACTTAAAAAGCCGAACAGAATAATCACAAAAATAAAAAATCTTGTATAAAGGAAACAGATTGTCGATAAATCTCTTAATTATTAAAAATGGGGTCGCAGGGGCGAAGCCCCCGACAGGGACTAGGGGCGGTAGCCCCAGTAATATAGCCCCGGCACGGATGCCGGGCGTGTATGCCGCAAGGCTTTGCAAGACGCAAAGCCAGCCAAGCATACACAGCCCTTCACCACGGGGAAGGGGTTTGGGGTTTCGGCAAGGATGCCGAGATAGAACGCCCAAAGGCTTTGCAGGACGCAAAGCCCACAAAGCGTTCTTATATGGATAGAGAATTTGCTCTATTTTTCATAAAAACAGATTTTTTCTACAAGCTGAAAGGAAATTTAATTATGGATAAAGCTAAAATAGACAGGATAAATTATCTTGCCCGTCAATCAAGGGAGCGTGAGCTTACAACCGAGGAGAAGGAGGAACAACTTGAGCTTCGCAACGAATACAGAGCTTCCTTCAAACGAGGTCTTATGTCCGAGCTTGACAGGGTGTATGTTGTTGATGATAAAGGAAAACAGCAGAAGCTGATAAAAGACAACGAAAACAAATAAATTCCGTAAAGGACACAATTGCTATGGAGAAAATAACAGAATCTCTCGAAACGCTTTACGGCTCATCGGGAACATCGTTCTTTTTAAGTGACGAATTCGGTAATATCAAATGGAAAAATGCCGCCTGCGGAGAAACAATCGTTTTTCCTAAAGGAATCAACTGCGATATTCTTACCGAACAGGTAAATATCGATGGGAAGGAATACTCTGCGCAAGGTACATCCTTTGCCGGCGGAGATGAGCGTTTTATCCTGTGGCGTGTCAACACTCTTACCGATGTGCTGATGCAGCTTGGAAGCACAAACACTTATGCCGATATATGCTATCTGCTTTCACAGGCAAGAAGCGATGTTGCAAAAGCAACACAGAACTGTAACGAGGATAACGCACTGAACAGCATACAGCGTAATATAGAGGTGCTGTCGGAGCTTGCTACGGTCATTTACCGTAAGACACCCCCTGCGCCTGCCATATATTTCTTTGAAAAGCTGAACAAAATAATAGAGCGTGCCAACAAGGAAATGAGCAGTATACCGATCGTTTTCAGGCTCAGCACCGACAAGCCTATATATGAGGATATACCTGTCAACATAAGCGAAAAGCTGTTGTATGTAGCTGTATTCAGCATACTTAAGGCTATGGTAAGATGTTCGGACAGAAATCTGTTCGTGCTGAATGTCGGCGTTTCGGATAACAGCATCAATATCGGTTCGTCTTTCTCGGTTTCGCCCGACACGCATACGGGAATGATAGCCGACGATTTCGAAATGTACAGCGCAAAGCTGTATATCGGATATATCGGCGGTAAGATGTGCTATAACATAAAAGACAGCATAGGAAGGCTTGAAATTTCTATCCCGACCGGCGACAGCTCAACGCTTAACAGTCCGTTATATGCAGTTCCGCCCGAAACCTGCGAAAAGCTCGCAAAAGTATTCATGAGAGGCATAGCGGATAAAAAATAAGTAAATAAAGTGAAAAAGCGATTTATCGTTTTTTTAGACTTCAAACACATTTTCATCATAAAAGGCGGATATAATAATAAGCGTCAGGTAAAACTGACAGATTTTATGGTGGTTGAATAATTCAATAATCATAATTTCCTCTCCCAACATTTCATTGATAATTTGATTTGTGCATTATTTTATCTCCGTTCAGTTTACTTTGTTAAACTGAATTTTTTTTACAATAAACGGATAGCCGAAAAGAAAGGAATAAAGACTATGTATAAAATTCTCGTAGCGGATGACGAACAGAAAATCCGTGAGGTCATCAAGGAATATGCCGAATATGAGGGTCATACGGTATATGAGGCGGTAGACGGTATGCAGGCTGTCGATATGGCGAAGGAACAGGATTTCGACATAATAATAATGGATGTAATGATGCCAAGACTTGACGGCTTTTCAGCCTGCAAGGAAATAAGAAAATTCAAGAATACTCCTATACTTATGCTTTCGGCAAGAACAGAGGAATATGACAAGCTGTTCGGCTTTGAGATGGGCGTTGACGATTATGTGGTAAAGCCCTTCTCGCCCAAAGAGGTACTTGCCCGTATCAATGCGATAATCAAACGTAATAAATCCGGAAATGAGCCTGTCGGAGAAACAGTAAAATTTGAAGGTCTTGAAATCAATTTTACGGCAAGAGATGTATTCATAGACGGCGAAAAGGCTAACCTTACGCCTAAGGAATACGACCTGCTGTTCTATCTTGTGAAGAACAAGAACATAGCGCTTACAAGAAACAAGCTTCTTGAAGAGGTATGGGGATATGATTTCTTCGGTGACGACAGAACCATTGATACTCATATCAAGATGCTGAGAAACAATCTCGGTCCGTACAGAAAATTCATTGTAACGTTAAGAGGTATGGGATACAAGTTCCAGGTTTAAATACTTTTTACAGCCGTCTTGAGTGGCGGCTGTAATATTATATCGGTACACATCAGAACAGGAAGGCACTTTTCAATGAAAGACAGACTAAACAGCATACGTTTCCGTTCATGGCTGACATTTGTGCTGTTCTCGCTAATAGTTATAGTTTTTCTGTACTTCTTTCAGGTAGTGCTGCTTTCAAGCTACTACGAATATATGAAGATACAGGAAACGGCTTCTGCCGCAAAGCAGATAAAGGATGCGTGGTCGCAGCAGCCCGAAAACCTCAACTCCATCGTTTCGGATATTGCGGACAAGCAGAAGATTTATATCGAAATCTCCGACAGCAACCGTCCTTACTTCAGGGCAAGCTCGCTTGACAAGAGCAACAAAGAGGTGTACTCGCTTATCACGAGCCTTTCGCCCAATGATATGAAAGAAATCATTTCCGGCGAAAATACGTTCTTCACCGCTACAATTCCGAGAACGAACAATGACAGCAAGGCAATCGTGCTGATAGCACAGCTTGATGACGGTACGGAAAGCACGTTCTTTAAAACGAACGGCATCGTAAGGCTGTATATATTCAATTATCTTGAGCCGCTCGGCACAACGACCGCAATTCTGCACAGCCAGCTTAATCTTACCGCAGGCATTATCATAATTGTCGCATTCATAATGTCAATCATTTTCTCAAACAGCATTTCAAAGCCTATCATCAACATATCAAAGGCGGCGCTGAAGCTGCCGCAGGGACAGTTTGATATGCCTGTGAAGAAGAACAGCTTTACGGAGATAAACGAGCTTACCGATACGCTAAGTTCCGCATCTGTGGAAATAGCAAAGGCGGATACTCTGCGTAAGGATCTTATGGCGAATATTTCGCACGATCTGCGCACTCCGCTTACGATGATAAAGGCTTATGCGGAGATGATAAGAGATCTTTCGGGCGATAACCCCGAAAAGCGTGAGAAGCATCTGCAGGTCATAATTGATGAAACGGACAGGCTGACCTCGCTTGTAACGGATATACTCGATCTGTCAAAGCTGCAGAGCGGCGTTGCGGAGCTTAAATATGAGAAGGTGAACTTTTCAGAGCATCTCGGTGAAATAGTACCACGCTTCTCACTGCTGAACGAAATCAAGGACTATAACGTTGTGCTGAATGCTGAGCCGGATATATTTATAAATGCCGACATCACAAAGATAGATCAGGTAGTATACAACTTTATCAACAACGCTCTGACCTATACAGGTGATGACAAGACTGTAAGAGTAAATCTGTATCACAAGACACCGACAACCGCAAGACTTGAGGTGTGCGACAGCGGTATAGGCATCGACCCGGAAAATCTTAAATATATCTGGGACAGATATTATCGTGTCAAGAAGAACGGCGAAACGCATCAGCGTGCAAAGAAAGGCAGCGGACTCGGATTGTCTATCGTAAAGGGTGTGCTTGAAATGCACAGGTTAAATTTCGGTGCGGACAGTACGGTCGGCGTCGGCAGTACGTTCTGGTTCGAGTTTGAGGACTGCAACCCGAATAGAGTGCAGGTTGACGAAAAGAAGCAGAAAAAGCAGAAGAATAAAAATAACGCCGAACAGCAGTAATGTAAAACCCCGTTCACATAGGTGAACGGGGTGATGTTTTTTTATATCAATTATTATATCAATCGCCTGTAGATTCTCTCAGAACAAGGCTGTGCGGTAATGTATAAAGGTTGTGGTCGGGATTTGTCGCTTTCATATTTTCAATCAGCTTCTCGATTACCAGCTTGCCCTGTGCATAACACGGCTGTTCGACTGTAGATAAGTGCGGTACGAACATATGTGAATACTGGATATTGTCAAAGCCCATGAAGATAAGATCCTTGCCTATCCTGTAGCCCTTTGAAAGCGCATAGTTCATTGCGCCGATTGCGATTATATCCGAAATAGAGAATATTGCTGTCGGGGGGCTTGGCAGGTTCATAAGGTATTCACAGCCTCTCATACCCTGCTCTGTTTCATAGCCACCGAAATAAACGTAATCCTCGTTATAGGGAATGCCGTTATCCTTGAGTGCCAGCTTGTAGCCTATCTCACGGTCGATGCTCGACTGGCTTCTCTGTAAAGTTGTGATAAGTCCTATCTTCTTATGACCCTTGCGGATAAGGTAGTTTACTGCGTCACGGCCTGCCTTTACGTTATCTATCGTAACGGTAAGCACATTACAGTTGTCAAGACGTTCAAGGCACATTGCTATATTGTGCTTTTCGCCGAGCGAATTGATGGTTGCGGCGTCCAGCTTAGGACCGAGCAGTACCGCACCGTCTACGGCTCTTGAGAAAAGCATACCGAGCAGGTGCATTTCGTGGTTGGGATCGTCGTGGGTGGTAGCAATCAGAACATCATAGCCCTGTGAGAATGCGGCTACCTCCATACCTCTTATAACGTCCGAGTAGAAGCTCTGTTCTGTTGACGCTATGATGGCAAGTATTCTTCTCGTTTCGCTTTTTCTTAAATCTCTGCCAAGAAAGCTGGGGCTGTATCCGAGTGCCTGAACAGCACTGTTTACCGCCTGTATCGCCTCTTCGGAAACGTTGGATTTTTTATTAAGAACTCTTGAAACGGTTGCAACGGAAACGTTAGCCGCCTTTGCAACGTCCTTGATAGTAACACTCATCAGCATACTCTCCCTCAATTAAACTATATTACAATTATACAGTATTGTGAAACCGTTTTCAATGTAACATTTGACCAAAATTCGATATGTAATTTTATCATTTTTTACAAAGCACAGGTTTTTACTTCAAAAAAATCGTGATAACGGTTTTCATAAAAACGTATTATTTTCTTAAAAAGTGTACGTTTTTTACCCTGAATCTGCTTAAATCAGTGAAAACGGAGCGTTACAATTATAACTTTAGCTAATTTTATAAACAGAACGCATGTATACAATTGTTTTTTGTGCAAAAAGTTACTTTACAAAAGCTCGGTTTTAGGTTACACTATTATATAAAGGCAGATATAAAGTTATTAGCTAAATTGACGAGTACAGAGGTAAGATTTGATGAAGAAAAAATCCGTTACAATGAGCGACATAGCAAAGGCTATGGATATAAGCACCGTTACAGTATCAAAGGCACTGGGCGACAAGGATGGCGTCAGCGAGGAGCTTCGTGAGAAGATAAAGCAGAAGGCAAACGAAATGGGATACCGTTTCAGCTATACGTCAAAGTCATCTAAGGAAGGCTTTACGTTCAACATAAGTATAGTAGTGGCAAAGCACTTTATAAATGACGCAAGTGCGTTCTACTGGGTAATGTACCGTCATATCGTGGAACTTCTGCAAAAGCAGAACTATTACGGCATACTCGATGTAATTTCAGAAAGCGATCAGGCGAACCGTTCAATGCCGAATTCGGTATCGGACAAAAAGGTTGACGGCGTAATCGTACTCGGACAGTTTGACGATGAATATGTAAGCGAGCTGTTAGACCTTGATATTCCGGTGGTTTTCCTTGACTTCTACAGCAGTGACAACCGCACTGACACCATTCTTTCAGACAGCTTCTTCGGCTCTTATATGCTTACAAACTATCTTATAAACGCAGGACACCGCAACATAGGCTTCCTCGGTACTATAACGTCAACATCAAGTATACAGGACAGATACCTCGGATATTACAAGGCTCTGCTTGAAAAAGGCATACCTCTGCGCAGTGAGTGGGTAATTGACGACAGAGGCCCCGAAGGCACAAGCTATCCTCACTTTGACCTTCCTGCACAGAAGCCGACCGCTTTTGTCTGCAACTGTGACGAGGCGGCATACTGCCTGCTCAATCAGCTCAGAAGCGAGGGCTATGTAGTACCCGATGACATTTCGATAGTCGGCTACGATAACCACATCTACTCTACTATTTCAAATCCCCGTATCACAACGATAGATGTTGACAGCAAGAGAATGTCTTATGAGGCTGTCGAAACGATAATCAAGAAGATAAGGGATAAAAATTATTCAAGGGGCAGAACGCTTGTAACGGGCAAGCTGATTATCCGTGACAGCGTAAAGATATTGAAGTAATGAAAATTATAGATACTCACGCACACTATGACGACAGGTGGTTTGACGAGGACAGGTATGAGGTTCTCGACCGCATTTTATCCGACAATGTGCTGGCAATCATAAATATGAGCGTGGATATTCCGACCTGCGAGTTTTCTCTGTCGCTTACCGAGCGTTACAAAAATGTATTCTGTGCGGTAGGTATTCACCCTGAAAATATAGCCGACACACCCGATAATTACATTGATATACTGAGAACGCTTGCAAAGAATAAAAAGGCGGTCGCTATAGGCGAGATAGGACTTGACTATCACTATGACGGCTATGACGCAGAAAGGCAGCAGGAGATATTTGAAAATCAGATAAAGCTTGCAAACGAACTTTCCCTTCCTGCCGTTATCCACTGCCGTGACGCTACGGAAGATATGATGAAAATACTGCACCGCACTACACCCGAGAAATTTGTGGTGCATTGCTATTCAGGAAGTCCGGAAACCGCAAAGGAACTGCTGAAGCTCGGCGCATATATCAGCTTCACAGGCGTATTGACATTCAAGAACGCTAAAAAGGCGGTACATTCGTGCGAGATCATTCCAAGTGACAGAATAATGCTTGAAACAGACAGCCCCTATATGGCACCTGTGCCGTTCAGAGGAAGTCGCTGTGACAGCTCTATGACGCATAAAACAGCGGAAAAGCTGGCCGAAATAAAGGGCATACCGACTGAAGAAGCTATTAGAATCTGCAATGAAAATGCGGTGCGTTTCTTCGGACTTGATATAAAGTCTTGATTTATGTCATAAAATATGGTAAGATATATAAAGATATCGGCAGGACACGAAGTTCTGCCGAAAAATATATTTTGATATTTGAAAGGAAACAAAATGGACGCAGACCCCCGAAAACCTAAGCGAGCGGTAAAGATACTGCTTGCACCGCTGATTTTGCTGAACAAAGGTCTTGATAAGCTGTTATCAAAGGCACTCGGCGACAGCTACTACGACAAGGAAGAAACCACGCAGGACAACATTATGTCTATGGTCGATGCGGGCAACGAATACGGCAACCTTGAGGACGAATCGGCACAGATGATAAACAACGTGTTCGAGTTCGGCGACCTTGTTGCATCTGATGTAATGACGCACAGAAAGAACATTGTCGGAGTAGATGTGAATTCATCTCTTGACGATATTGTCTATATTGCGCTTGAAAAGGGCTTTTCAAGAATACCCGTATACAAGGAAAACATTGACGCTATAGTCGGAATAATCATAGTAAAGGATCTTCTCTGCCTTGTCGGAAACGAAAACAAGGATAAGCTGAAAATAGAGGACTTTCTGCGTGAGGCGGTATATGTTCCCGAATCGTGCAGTTGTTCGGACGTGTTCAAGTTCCTGACTAATCTCAAGTCGGGTATGGGCATTGTGATTGACGAATACGGCGGTACGGCAGGTATCATCACGCTTGAGGATATAATCGAGTCGATAATGGGCAACATAGAGGACGAGTATGACGAGGAAAAGGATATGATAATCCCCCGCTCGAACGGTGCATACGAGGTCAGCGGTGAGGCCGATCCCGAAGATGTACTCGAACTTTTCGGCTATGAGCTTGAAGAAGACCACGAATACGACACTATCGCAGGCTTTGTTACCGACCTGCTCGGATATATTCCAGAAGAAGAGGGCGAACACCCGAAGGTTCGCTATAAGGATATAATTTTCAAGGTTATCGAGGTTCACGATAATTGTATATCTAAGCTGATCGTCAGACCGTGCAAAGAGGAAGAACTTGCACTTGAGCCGAAGGAAACAACACATTTCGGGCAGTAATATAATACCGCAATTCCGAATGGGATTGCGGTATTTTTGCATTTATATTCTCTTTTCGAGCATCACAAGCATAACATTCGGTATCCCGTTGAACACGGTCGGTACGATGCCTATCTCCTTATATCCGTGCTTTTTATACATTGCTCTTGCTACTGTGTTTCTCTCGTTGGTGTCAATTCTGAGTTCGTGACAGCCGTGCTGTAAGGCATAATCCTCATAGAATTTCAAAAATGCCCTGCCACATCCTCTACCCTTTGCACAAGGCGATATTACAAGCGTGTGCAGTACGCAGACCTCATCGTCAGCCGCTTCATATTCCCACTTGCCGTCCTTGTACACATCTACCTGAATATAATTTATCATCGCCGAGCCGAGCAGCCGTCCTCCGTCCTCCATTACATAAAGGTCGCCACGCCGAAGTCCTGCCTCGGCGGTCGCACGGACGGGATAAACTCCTCTTATCCAGCCTGTAGTCTGCTCTCCTTTTTCCTCTGCGGTATGAATATCATCGTATATCTTTTCTATAGCGTCAATGTCGATGGCTTTTGCCTTTCTTATATTCATTGTGTATCCTCGCTTATGCTTTTATGTACTACGCTGATAATATCACAAAGAACGGCTCGATTTCAATAAATATAGGATTTTTTTGTGCCGATAAACAGATTTAATAGGCTGTATAGCGGTATATAGCAAACCGCCGTGCATTACGCACAGCGGTCAGACTGTCGATAAACCTCTTGATTATATAAAAATGGGGTCGCAGGGGCGTAGCCCCCGACAGGGTCTAGGGGCGGTAGCCCCAGTAATATAGCCCCTTTCCCGGGGAAAGGGGTTTGGGGATAGGGATTGAGAACAAGCACTTTTTTTGAAAAAACATACTTTTTCTACAAGCTGACCGCCGTGCATTACGCACAGCGGTCATACTGATATTTCTTATTTCACAGAGAACTTATATATGGTAGTAAAGCTGTACTGCTCCCCTGCCTTATAAACGCAAGTGGGCTTGAACTGAGGCTTGTTGGGTGAGTCGGGGCAGAACTGGCTTTCAAGGCAGAAGCCCTGATTCTTGAACATTTCCTTGCCGCCCTTGCCTGTTTCGCCGCCAAGACCGCCGCTTATATAGAACTGTATAGCGGGCATATCGGTGTAGGTGGTCATTACTCTGCCTGTCTTATCGGAATATATCTCTGCGGCTTTTCTCATTTCCTTTGTTTCGCCTAAAACATAGTTATGGTCATATCCGCCGGGGAGCTTGCCGTTATCCATATCCTCGCCTATTCTCTTAGGTGCGGTAAAGTCAAACGGAGTGCCCTTTACGCTTGCTATTTCTCCTGTCGGGATAAGCACAGGGCTTACGGGGGTGTATTTATCGGCAAATATCTGAGCGATATGATCCCTTATATTTCCTGCGTCGGTTCCGTTCAGATTGAAATACGAATGGTTTGTGAAATTCATCACCGTATCCTTGTCGCTTACCGCATTATAGCATATCTCAATCGAATCGGCTGTCAGAGTATACTTAACATCAAGCGTCAGCGTTCCGGGGAAGCCCTCCTCGCCGTCAACGCTCGTGTAGGAGAACACTACATAGGGATTGCCGTTTTCGCCGTAATCCTTGACGTCCCATACCTTCTTATTGAAGCCGACATTACCGCCGTGAAGCGTGTTGCCGTTGTCGTTTTTGGCAAGAGTATATTCCTTGCCGTTAAGGGTGAACTTAGCGCCGCCGATACGGTTTGCATATCTTCCGACTAAAGCGCCCTGACTGCTTGTTCCTGCTGTGTAACCGTCAAGCGTATCATAGCCTAAGAGTATATCGTCCCTGTTACCGTCCTTATCGGGTACAATCAGCTTTACAAGCGAGCCTGCGTAGTTTGTAATCTCGGCTGTCATATTGCCGTTTTCAAGCGTGAATAAGTAGCAATCCTTTCCGTTATGATTGCCCCAGAGTTTCTTTTCAATGCTCATACTATTTACCATCCAAACAAAAATTACGGTATTACCGCAGTTTTATTGTACCATATACCGAATGAAATGTAAACCTTTTTTTCATTCAGAACTGCTTTTGATTTATGTCGGTCGCAGATTATTTTCTGCGCGCTTCTCTGATTATCCTTACAAGCTGTATTATCAGCGTAGGTACAAAGCCTATTGCAAGCGAGATACCGAAATATCCGATATTCATAAGCTGTGCCGTGAACAAGCCGCTTACGCCGGGAACAAATACCGCTAAAACAAGGAATATTATTCCTGCAAGAAAAGCAAGCAGTGAGAATCTGTTTGACGTTAAGCCGACTTTGAATATCGACTTATCACTGCGGCAGTTGAAGCCGTGAAACAGCCTTGATATACACAGTGTGCTGAAAGCCATTGCACAGCCAAGCTCGGCTGAAACTGTGCTTCCGATAAAGTAGGCTGTCATTACTGCGGCGGCAATAAGCACTCCTCCTGTCACTATGCCGAGCGACATTGCTTTTGTGAGGAAGGATTCGCCTGTATTTCTGGGCTTTTGCGAAAGGAGCGATTTATCTGCTTTTTCCATACTTATGGCTATTGCAGGCAGTGAGTCGGTAAGAAGATTTATAAACAGGAGCTGAACAGCCGTGAACGGCGTCGGAAGTCCGGGTATAGCGGTACATAATACTGCGATTATTGCCGCAAGGTTGCCTGACAGCAGGAATTTAACGGCATTCTTGATATTTGCGTAGATCGCTCTGCCGTTTGCTACAGATTTGATGATAGTAGCGAAATTGTCATCGGTAAGTATCATCGAAGCGGCATCCTTTGATACCTGCGTACCGGTGATGCCCATAGCAACACCTACGTCCGCCTTTTTCAGTGCGGGAGCATCGTTTACACCGTCGCCCGTCATAGCTACTACCTTACCCTTGTTCTGCCAGCGTTCAACTATCCTTATCTTATTGTCGGGAGATACACGGGCATAAACGGAAACCTTTTCGATAACGCTGTCAAGCTCCTCGTCGGTCATTTCGTTAAGCTGAACTCCGTCAAGGCTGATGTCGCCGTCACGCATAATGCCGATCTCTCTTGCTATAGCACTTGCCGTTACCTTATGGTCGCCCGTTATCATTACAGGCTTAATTCCTGCTCTTATGCAATCAGCGACTGCCGCCTTGCTTTCGGGGCGGGGCGGATCGGTCATTGCCGCAAGACCTATGAAGATATAGTTATCCTCAGTGTCTGCCGCTTCGTTTTCGGAGAGCTTATAGGCGAATGCAAGCACACGCATTCCCTGTCCGGAAAAATGCTCGTTTGCAAGTGCGATTTTACTTTTATCATCGTCTGTTATGCTTCTGACCGTGCCGTTATCACAGACGGAAACCAGACGTGAAAGCAGGTTGTCTGTTGCGCCCTTTGTAAACATTGTACGCTTGCCGTCAACTATATGGCAGGTACTCATCAGCTTTCTTTCGCTGTCAAACGGTATTTCGGAAACTCTCGGATAATCGGAGCGAATCTTTTCATAAACCGGAACACCGATGTAATCTGACAGTGCGGTTTCGGTAGGGTCGCCTATGGCGTTGCCGTCTGAATAGGCGGCATCGTTGCACAGAGCCATTGCTCTTACAAGAAGTGCGGAATCCGCATTGCAGGCAGAAGCGTCGGCGTTTTGCTCTTTGCCGTTTAAATAGACCTGTCTTACGGTCATTTTATTCTGGGTGAGCGTTCCTGTTTTATCACTGCATATAACAGACACACAGCCAAGACCTTCGACCGCCTTGAGATCCTTTATTACAGCGTTCTGCTCTGCCATTTTTCGTGTACCTATGGCGAGGGCGATTGTGACTATCGAGCTTAACGCTTCGGGTATTGCGGCTACAGCAAGCGCTACGGCGAACATCAGCGAATCAAGCACGGGTGTTCCTCTTACGATATAGAGTATCATAACTATAAGGCAGAGAACGGGAATCGCTACAGAAAGCTGTTTTGAAAACTTGTCAAGGCTGTGCTGTAACGGGGTCTTTTTACGCTCAGCCTTGTTTATAAGCCCTGCAATCTTGCCAAGCTCCGTATCCATTCCGACCGCTGTTACAACAAACATACCTCTGCCTGCCGTAACAAGAGAGCCTGTGTAGACCATATTTTTTCTGTCGCCGAGAGGTATTTTTTCGCCTGTCAGCATCTCGGTGAACTTGTCTATGCCGTTGCTTTCGCCTGTAAGCGAGCTTTCGTTTACCTGAAGGGACGCACACGAAACAAGTCTGCCGTCTGCACAGACAATGTCGCCCTGCTCTACAAGTACAATATCGCCTACGGTTACATCGGACGCATTGACGATATGAATGTTGTTATCCCTCATTACCTTTGCAGTGGGTGATGACATTGACTTGAGCGCCTCAAGCGATTTTTCCGCCTTGAAATGCTGGACAGTGCCAAGAACCGCATTCATAGTGATAACGCAGATGATAACAATCGCACTTTCTATGTTGTCGGTAAAAACAGAAACAAGAGCGGAGATTATCAGAATAATTACAAGCAAATCCGCAAACTGCTCCGCAAATACTCTTAAAACGCCCTTTTTCTTCTGCTCGGTTATTTCGTTTTTTCCGTAACGGGAAAGCCTGCTTTCAGCCTCGCCGCCTGTAAGTCCGTTCATACTTGTATCAAGCTGTGAAAGAACCTCCTGTGTGTTCATGTCATAATAATTCATATTACCGTAACCTTTCCTTTCGTGTTTTGGGCAAAGGCATAAAAAAACAGACCTTTGCCGCAAAAAATTGCGACAAAAGTCTTGTCATAAGCGTATACTCAGTACGGCACGGATCTCTGAGGCTTAAAGCGTTCGAAATCGTATTGACGACACCGTACAGGGATTATTCTGTGAACAATCCCCCGACTACTCCCTTTTATCATGTGGAAATGATAACACATTTATTTACAATTGTCAATAGACTTTACACAAATTTTACATTGTGCTATTTATAAAGCTCGTTTATGAGGCTGTCGGAAAGAAGAATGTCATCAGCGGTCGCAGACTCGTCATCGTACCGTATTTTGCTGTAGCTGTCGGAAAATGCTCTGATATTGTTTGTGCCGTGATACAGCTTTTCGGAGATAATGCGGTGCTGTTCGACTGTTTTCGTGGAAATATCCTCCGTACTGCGTTTTGAAAGCCACATAGCGTATAATCTGTAGCCGAGCCTGAATTTTTCGTTGTTATCCTTAGCTTTACGGTAGCGTTTAAGGCAGTCCTTATCCGTTTCGTTTACTATCCTCTCCTGCCTTATATCAAGCTCCTCGTAGCTGTCTGTGTAATCGTCATAAACCTCCTGCACAGTGTCATCGACGGAATATTTTCCGAAGATGCGTCCTGCTATCTTTCGCATCAGCGACAGTATTTTCTTTCTGAATACGATAACAAGTACGACAATGACAACGACAAGAATATAAAGCAGAAAATCACGGCTTCCGCCCTCAGCCGAAAGAATATCGGAATCGGGGAGCTGTGTGTCCTCAGGGGTCATCTGCTCGGTCTGCAGAAAGCGGATATTGAAGAGCAGTGTATCTATTATCTTAACGGTCATTTTCACAAGCCAAGTAAGACCTGCGGCTACATAATCCTTGAGCATCAGCGCCGCAAGTATCACTGCACCGACTATTGCTATCAGCTTTGCGTTGTAAAGCCTTAGCCCTTTGGGTACTATAAGGTTGGTGTTTCTGCGTCTGTCAATCTCGGAGCGTATATTCGACTGGTTGATAAGCAATACCGTAAGAAGCGCCATTACCACAAGAAGAACCGAAATTCTGTGTTCCGAAGCGCCGAGATATTCCATATCCGCCGACATTACACAGCAGAAAATATAGCAGATGAACGTTTCGACAAGATATATTCCGAGCCATATCGGAGTGAATATATCGTCAAATCTGTTCTTTTTAAGGCTCATTCCGAGAAGATACCATACAATAACGGACGGCATAAGAGCAACGCAGAAATAGAATACGTTAAAGCCGTTATCGCCAAGTACGTTGTTTATCTGCGAGGAAACTACGGCTACAAGAACGACAAGCGCCGTTGCCGTAAGAGCAATAAGCATATTGACAAGAAAAATCGTTTTCGGAGTGTGCCGTGAACGTCTGAGGCACATCAGAAAATAGCCGGATGCGGCGGATATGGCGGCTACGGCATAATATATCGGATAATGCCACAGCATAAAGCCCTTGAAAGCCGTCACCTCGAAAACGAACATCAGCGGCAGTGGAACAAGAAGCATAGCCAGAGCGGCAACGCATTTCATCAAAAAATCCTTTTTCATTGCGTAACCTCCGCATAGCCTGCATTAAACGTGTATGAGAATTTTCTTGCGTGCAATATCTGAGCATCTGTATTTTCGGGAATGTTGCCCGTTGTATAGAAAACCGCCGCTTTATCACGGCTTTCAAGCTCTTTTGCAAACAGTGCCATTTCATCATCAATATAAGGCGTCAGAATAATCACATCTGTGAAGCTGCCGTAATTCAGTGCATGGAGAAACGAGCCGAAATCAAAGCTGCAGCTGTCGGAAAGCTGTGCGAGCATTCTGAGTACGCCCTCGCACTGCTCGGCTGTCTTTACAAAGCCGGTGGCTGTACCGTTTGCGTTACCGCCGTTCGTTGCGAAAGCAAAACCGCAGCCGCTGTCAATGCTTTCCCACATCAGCCTGACGGACAGCTTTATAAACGCTTCGGTATCTCTAATATCTGCGGACGTTACCGGCACCACTCCCTTTCTCTGCATATTCATAAGTATAAGGGTGTTTCGTGAGGTAGTGAACTCGTTGTTCATAGCCATCAGCTTACCGGTAACGGCGGTATACTTCCAGTTTATGCGGTTGAGCGGTTCTCTGCCCGTATATTCCCTTGAGCCTGCAATCATAAACGGATCCTCGTTTATGAAGCGCCGGACAAGAATTTCACCGACAGGCTCGTTGAATGACAGCACCGCATTTTCTCCGTCTGCGCCGACAGGCAGGACGGTAATGCTTATCCCGACCTTGAAGCCTCTTGAAACTCTTACAAGACCCAGCATATCTGTAGCGGTCACAACCGTATCGTCAAAGGAGAATACGCCACGTTTCATACATCTAATTTTTCTGACTCTTGTACATTTACTTCGGGGCTTCAGCGAAAAAACGCCCGGAATAAAGGTATTGTCGCCGCCGCTTGTCTGTGCGGCGGAATCCTTCCTGCTGAACGCAAGCCAGCGTGAAGCTGAAAGCTCCGTCTTTATCCACGGCAAAGCAACAAAGCGTCGGTTCTCAACGACCTCAGTCAGCTCGAGGGTTTCGCCCTCGTAGACCTCGGCCTTGTTTACCGACGCACTGTAATATATTCCTTTCAGTGCGTACTTTCCGAAAATAAGCACTTCTGCGGCTGCTACCGCCGCAATCACAAGAATAATCGCTACAAGCTCCATTTAAATCTGCTCCGTAGGAACGGGAAGCTCCTTTATCATTTTGTCAAGAATCTCACGTTTTGCACTGTCGGGGTCACGCATAACCGTACTTCTGCAGATAAGTCTGTGTACGCAGACATACGGAGCGACTGTCTTTACATCATCGGGGGTTACAAATTCCCTGCCACGCAGTGCCGCCCTTGCCTGCGACATATTTTTCAGCGCAATAAGTCCTCGTGTACTGAGGCCGAGCTTAATCTCGCTGTTATGACGGCTGGCATTTCCTATATCGGCAATGTATCCTCTTACAGCCTCGTTCACCTTGATATTCTCTACTCTGTTCATCATTTCAAGAAGCTCCGTCTTATCAGTTACGGCAGTAAGACTTTCTACAGGATGAACCGCTCTTGAATTATCGAGTATCTGCATTTCCGATTCCCTGTCGGAATAACCTACAGACAGCTTTATCATAAAACGGTCAAGCTGTGCCTCGGGAAGCGGATAAGTTCCTGCCGTTTCTACGGGATTCTGCGTTGCAAGTACGATGAATGGCTTGTCGATAAGAAAAAGCTCTCCGTCTATCGTCACCTGTTTTTCTTCCATACACTGAAGCAGAGCCGACTGCGTTCTTGGTGTAGCACGGTTTATTTCATCGGCAAGAAGAATATTCGTGAACACAGGACCTGCACGGAACATGAACTCCTGCTCTTTCATATTGAAAAAGTGGATACCGGTAATATCGGACGGTAACAGGTCGGGGGTAAACTGTATTCTTGAAAAGCCTGCGTCAATGCTTCTTGCGAGTGCCTTTGCGAGAACAGTCTTGCCCGTTCCCGGAACATCGTCAAGAAGAACGTGACCGCCGCTTAAAAGAGCCATTATGACAAGGTCTATCTTATCATCCTTGCCCTTTATGATTTTTGAAATGTTACTGCGGAGCTTAACCGCATATTCCTGTACCGTCATATATGTACCTTTCGTTATTTAAAGCCGTGCTTTACACGGGAGTTGCAGAATAATACTTGTCGTAATTTACAAGCTCATCAAGCAGCATCGGGAGCTTTTCTTCGATTTCCTCGTCCTTGAACTGACAGGTGCCGACCGCTCTGTGACCGCCGCCGCCGTACTTAAGCATAAGTGAGCCTACGTCAACGTTGCTCGTGCGGTTAAGTATAGAATAACCGACCGCTACGGAACATCCTTTTCCTCCCTTTCCGTTTACTATCCATGCGGATATGTTCTGATGCGGATAAAGGCTGTAAATCATAAATCTGTTTCCGGTATAGATAGGATCGACATTACGCATATCGGATATTATAACATCGCCCTCAACTCTTGAATGCTCGGTTATCATCTGCTTGAACAGTTCGGTCTGTTCGTTATACAGCTTTATTCTTTCCTGTATATCGGGCATATTGAGAATTTCTTCTGTAGACATTGTCGCACAGCATACGAGCAGTTTTTCCATAAGCTGATAGTTACTGATCCTGAAGTTTCTGAAACGTCCAAGACCTGTGCGTGGGTCCATAAGGAAGCCGATAAGTATCCAGCCAGTAGGATTGAGTATTTCTTCTGCGGTCAGATGTCCGCTGTCAACCTTATCTACAGCAAGCATCAGATCGTCAAAATTCGGGAAACGCTCCTTGCCGCCGTAATATTCATATATGATTCTGGCGGCACTGGGAGAAATCCTGCTTTCGCCCTTGTAATGACCTTTTATTTTCAGACGTTCTTCCTCGCTTGAATGGTGGTCAAACCAAAGTCCGCAACCGGGAGCAAAGGGTACATTTGCGAGAACGTCATTTTCTGTTACGGGAACAAGCCCGTCCTGAATATCCTTCGGATGAGCAAACATCCAGCTGTCAACGACCTTTGCCGCAAGCAGTAATGCACCGCAGGCAAGACCGTCAAAATCAGATCTTGTTATAAGTCTCATATTATATTTCCTTTCCGCTTTGCAGCTTTTGCTTACTTCTGATATAATTATAACAGATTATCACGGATTTTACAACAATTATATTGAATTAATTGTCAAAAAGTGACTTTAATCCACATTCTTTTTATGCGTCCGGAGTTCTGAAGCACAAGCGCATAAAGCTGTTTTGTATACAAGTAAACCTCGGCACGCTCCTGCTCGGATATTTCCTCGGTTGAAAACTCTGCCTTTTCGATTATGTTCATAATTCTTACAAGGCTTGTATCCGTTCCGAGCGTTTTCAGCTTCTCATCGGCACGGACGGCGAATTCAAGCGGAAGCTCATTGTCACACGGAACAAGATCGGTAGTACCGAACAGCTTCATAATAAAGCCGTACATATCCTTTACGGCGGAAACCGTATCCTTTGACTTTCTGAAGCTCTTCATACGGTTTTCGTTTTTACGCTTTACCGATTTGATAAACGCAAATATCAGTGTGATAAGTGCAATTACGCCGAGTACGGCGAAAGCTATCTTTATAAGAAGTGAATAATCGGTTTTAACGGGTGCGTTACTGCCCGGATTGTTACCCGAATTATCCGAAGAATTGTCAGAAGGAGCGGATGTAACGGGCGGTGTCGTAGCTGTTGTCTGCGACGGGGACACGGTCGTAGTTACCGTTGTTGAGGTAGTCTGAGGCGGTGTTGTAGTTACAGGTGCGTCCGTCCGGGAAGGATCGATATAATCGCCTGTGATGCTGTTTCCGCCGTAGCCTGTCGGATCAAACGGAAGCCAGCCGAAATCCTCCGTGTATACTTCAACCCACGCATGAAGTGAATTTTCGTGTATGGTTTTTTCGTACATTCCCGTGCTTCCGTTAAGCTCGAGCTTTCCTGTTGTGAAGCCTGTTATATAACGGGCAGGTATACCTTTTTCACGCAGTGCAAGTGTCATTGCGCTGGCATAGAGGGCGCAGTGTCCCTGCTTTGTGCCGAAAAGGAAGTTTCCGAGCATAGTATTGCTTTTGTCGGAAGTATTATCGGCTGTAAGCGAATAGGCATAATGTGATCGCAGATACTCGCACATTCCGTAAACATACAGCAGTTCGTTATCAACGGTACCTGCGTTATCGCCGTCTTTGCCTTCAAATTCGTCAAGGAATTTTCTTATGTTCTCCTTTTCGTTTTCGGGGACTGTGGTGTATGTGTTTCTGACGTAACGGTCGTATTCTTTCTTATCTTCAATATATGTCATTGCGTCCGAGTAACTGCCGAATCCGAGAGAATAAAGCAATGACGCCTTATCGCTGTCGGTCATAGCATCGTCTGCGAACACAAATGTTCCTGTATTAGTCGGAATAAGAACATTTGTTTCAAAACTCTTCATCCAGTTTTTTCTGTCAGCTATTCTTATTATCGTATCGCCGTAGTAATCGAAATTCTCATTTTTCATATAGGCGTTGTTATCAGGAAGAAACGGCTTGAATACAATGCTTGTGTTCTTGAGATATTCAATGCTTACGCTCTGCGAGGAATACATAAAGTTCGGATTGAAACGATCACTGAAGTCGTTTTCCTCCATAGCAAGACGTATTCCCGCATAGCCCGATGATTCCGAGTGCTCGTAGATATAAGAATAATCCGCAGGCGTAAGCGTCTTCTGCGTCAGACCGCCGAACAATCTCATATACTGCTCTGCCTGTGCTATCTTTTCGGGTGAGAAGCTGTCGCTGATGTTATATTCTCCGCTGTACAGCTCGTCCTTTCCGACCTTTTTCCTGATGCTTACCCAGCTTTTACCCGTGAAATCAACGCCGATGTCTCCGACAAGGTACATACCTGTTTCGTAGGTCGATCTTACTTTAAGCACAGGTTCATTTGCCGACTGCGGCGGCGCATTCAGTTCTATATTGTTGTTGATAAGGAAGTTGTCCGATGAAAAATAGCCGTTGAAAAGCCCGCCTGCATTGCCCGAAAACGCAAGGCTGAAGTATTCTCCTATATCAGTAAAGAATTTTACGGTAGAGTTTATGATATTGTCTGTGTTGATATAGCTCATATCCGGAAAGAGCTTTTGCGAGCCGAAGGTTGCACCGAATGTGATAACAGCCGCAAGTATACCGCAAAGGCAGTTTCTGCTGTAGCGTGAAAGCTCGGATTTTGCCGTCTGTAATGGATTTTTCTTACGCAGATTTTTTCTGAACGCTTTTTCATCGTTGGAGGGTTTACTTTTTGCGCCGTTCGCATTATTTACAGGCACCTGCGAATAGAAACCGTTTGCCGAGTTTATCGCAAGAAGTCCGAAAAATGCGGTTACCGCAAACAGAATGTACACGGAATAATCTGCGTCCTCCGACAGAAACGAAGGTATGAACATCACGCTCCATGTAACTATTACAGCTATAGGGTGGAATTTTTTATAACAGCACAGCACGCATATAAAACTGATTATGCAGGTCAGAATAAGCATAGCCGTATTCATTCCGCTGACAAAATCCTGCGTTCTTGTAAGGAACGCATGGGAATTGACGGGAACATACCGCAACGTGGAAAGCAACCTGCTGTCAAGCTGAATAAAAATGTAATCCTTGAATAAAATAAGCGATTCGTTTATTGATTTGTGAAAGAAAAAATACACTATGGCGGCACCGACCGCAAACGCAGGCAAAGCGTAGCGTTTTTTTATGAATATGAATACAGGCATAAAAGCCGTCACGAAAAGAAGCACCTGCGCTATGGCAGAGCCGAATTCAAACGGTATGTCGTATATATTGATAAAGCTCATTACAGTGCCGACAGTGAGCATATAGGCAAGAACCAGCTTAACCGCTATGACAGGTATCGGATTCACGTTCCTGCGGTAAGTATTTCCGACAAGAACGATCGTCTGCTGTTTAGCGGAGCTGTCCTTTTTACTGTTATTACGTTTCAAATCTATTCTCCGTTATGATTTTTAAGATTCCGGATGTGTTGTCATTGCTTTTTATGCAATTCTATCGCCGCATTTAGCGACTGAACGATATTATCCTTATCTATCTTCCAAAGTTCAAAGCCCTGCGTCACCGCAACGGCATCTGCAAGCTCTGCCTGCTCATCGGTTTCGATGGCTCCGCTGACCAGCAGGATTTTAACTCTCTTGTTGCGGAACAACTCAATATCGGTCATTTTGCCGATAAAATCACGTCTTAACTGCGATGTGACAAAGTAAACGGCAGATATATCGGCTGAGGCTTCCATACAGCTTCTCGCAACGGTTTCGGGAAGGAAGGTATCCGTCTGGCGAGGAAGTCTGCTGATTATATCAAACAGAAGCATATTGTCCTCTTCGTTCTTGACGGAAAACTGCTCGCACTGCTTGTCCGCAGGAGAATACCACGCATTGAGGCAACGCTGTTTCATAGAGATAAGCGACAGGTCAAGTGCAAGCATTACCTCTATAATGCTGTCTGTAGCATCGTAATTATCCTCGTCAAACGGGAAATATTCGTTAAGGTCGGGAATAATCACACAGCTTCCGCCTATACTGCGTTCCATCTGCTTTACCATCAGCTTGTCGTGCTTTGCGGACATTGTCCAGTGAACGTTTTTGATGGAATCCTCTGCCCTGTATTCCCTTATACTTGCGAAAGCGTTCTTATCAAGCGAAAAATTATTCTGCGAAAGCGTTTCACTGTCGCCGTCGCCGGTGTCGATTATTGGGTCGATAACGAGCTTTCTGGGAAGTACGACAAAATCCTCGTAGCATTCCATCGTTTTGTTCATACGAAATAGCTTGAAAAGGTCGTATATCACCAACTTCTCAATACCCGACTTATAAACACCTCTGAACCTTATCGGTGAATTGAAATTAACCGTAACGGAAGAAAAAGGCGGTACGCTTATCATCAGCTTGTGATATTCAAACTTTTCGCTGTTTCTGTACGGGAAACAGCCTATAAGCTCCGCAGGCGACAACGGTATGATAAAACGGTTGGTAACCGTTACCGAAATATCGGTATTTTCAAACTTTTCCGCTGTGAGCGAGCGGTATTCGATTCTGATTTTGACAAGAAGCCTTGAAAAAACAAGAAGAACGAATGAAATTACGGGAATTGCTATCGCAATAAGGAAAAGCACCGAAGTCAGCTTGCTCTTGTACGAAAACATAAGCACGGTGCTGACAACGGCGAACAATATATAATAAAATCTGTATTTAGCCATACAAACCGACCTTTCGCCTTATTCGTTGCTTTTAAAGGGCGGTCTTACTGCTTTCATTATTTCGGAAATAACAAGTCCAACGCTTACACGCTTGACCTTTGCCTCCTGAGTGAGATGTATTCTGTGCGGAAGGACATAATTTACCATAAGCGCTACGTCCTCGGGAGTAACATAATTACGGCCGTCCATAAAAGCGATACTCTGCGACGCTCTCATAAGAGCGATAGACGCACGGGGGCTTGCGCCGAGCGCCGCAAACGGATGGTTTCTCGTAGCGGAAACTATATCAACAATGTACTTATATATAGCCGCATCTATATGCGTATTTCTTACGGCAGAAATGCAACGTGTAATATCATCGGCACTGCATACAGGCTCAACGGTTTCGATAGGGTCGCCGTTTTTTCTTCTGTAAAGAATCATAGCCTCGTCCTCAGCCGTGGGATAGCCTACGGAGAGCTTTATAAGAAAACGGTCAAGCTGAGCCTCCGGCAGAGGATATGTTCCGACATAGCCGAATTCATTCTCTGTGGCAATTACCATAAACGGATCGGGGAGCTTATGTGCGACACCGTCTACCGTTACCTTCTTCTCCTCCATAGCCTCAAGCAGAGCCGACTGGGTTTTCGGGGAGGTTCTGTTTATTTCATCGGCAATAAAAATATTGCTCATAACAAGTCCGTTGCGGTATTCAAAGCGTTCGCTTTCCTTATTGTACATAGTAAAGCCTGTTATATCGGACGCCATGACATCGGGGGTGAACTGAACACGTCTGCACGAAAGCGAGGTCGCTTTAGCGAGTGTCATTGCGAGCGTTGTTTTTCCGGTACCCGGCACGTCCTCTATCAGCACATGACCGCCGGAAAGCAAGGCGGCAACGAGCATTTTCACTACGTCACGCTTGCCTATAATGACTTTTTCGATCTGAGTTAAAAGCTTCGGTATAAATTCGTAATCTGCAAAATTTACTGAGTTATTATTTTCCATATAATATCCTTTGTTCAACAGCTGCACAGATGCAACATCAGAATTTCTCACTGAATACACAGTATGAGTTATTATTAATTATACCAAAACAACGTGTTAAAATCAATAGTTTTTGCAAATTGTAACCAAATTGACATAATTACAGTAATTTAAAGCAAAATTTTACGGTTGCACATTGCTCACGGTTGTGATAAGATATAACCGAAAGGAATGATTTTAAATGCTTACTGAAATTCTCAGCCGTGAAGCCTGCGCAAAGTGCCGTGTCTGTTGCGTGTTCGACAAGGACGATATATGGGAGATACCTGTTATTTCGCCCGAAACGTCAGAATATATAAAAAAGAACATTGATGAAAACGCTGAGCTTGAGCCGTATGAGGACGGATACAGGTTTGTGATGCACTTCAAGGACGGCGACGAGCTTACCTACTGTCCTATGCTTACCGAAAAGGGCTGTGCGCTTGGCGACAACAAGCCTTTTGATTGCCGTGTGTGGCCTTTCAGAGTCAACCGCATAAGCGAAAATCTTCTCGGCATAACCGTTTCGCCCGTATGTGAAACGGTGTCCGCCCTGCCGGTTTCCAAGCTGTCAACGTTCATAAACAAGAGATATAATGAACAAGGCTCGCTTGCGGATATAATGCTGGATTATGCCAAAAAGCATCCGTATATCATAAAGCCGTATATTGACGGCTACCCTGTGCTGAAAATCGTGAAGGAATAAGCAAGCGGCGGATTGTTTAGATCCGCCGCTTATTATTATATAGACTTACCTGTTTTTGTTACGGGACGCTTAACATATCTGTGTCTGATAACACGATAGCGTTTCTTGAGCTTACGTTTTTTGTTCTTCTTCTTGTAAACCTCCATTGCCTCTTTATACACATCGAGTAAATCGTTAGCAAGGCGTATAGCGCCGGATGTCTTTATTGACTCCCTTGTACGCCTGCCAAACTCGGCAAGCTCGTCCTTAGGCATATCACGGAGTTTTTTCAGAAGCTCGTACATACTGTCTGCATCGGTAAAGTTATAGCCGTTGATACCGTCCTTTACCTGTCCGACATTGAGGTCGTCCTTAAGGCTGAGAACAGGAAGGTGCATAGCCATACCCTCGAGCATGGATATTGAGCAGGTATCGGAGAGTGACGCTGTGATATATGCGTCACAGCAGGCATAATATACGGGTAAATCGGGGTGTTCTACCCTGCCCGCAAATTTCACCATATCGGATATACCGAGTTCATCGGCTTCCTTGCAATGCTGTTCGTGCAAAGGTCCGTCACCGAGTATGAACAGCTTTATCTTATCTTCGGGTCTGACATTTTTAGCCCAGTATTCAAGAAGAAGCGTTATGTTCTTTTCCTTGCCGAGTCTGCCGCAGAAGCAGAATACCATATCGTCATCGGCAAATCCGAACTTTCTTCTCATCCTGACAGCATCGTTTCTATCAACGTTTTCGGGCTTGAATACGTCAAGCTCCACTGAATTCGGTATAACGTGGACGGGCTTCTTTACGCCGCAGGCTTTGAAATATTCCGAAACCTTGGGCGATGGTCCTGTAATAGCCGAAGCTGTTGATGCGAGCATCTTTGCGTAAAGGTGGCTGGCGGAAGTTACAATCTTGCCGAAGCCTTTTGTTTTTGCTACATAATATACATAATCGTCATACATTGTATGGAGCGTATATACAAGCGGTACTTTGAGAGTTCTTGCGATAAGTACACCGGAAATGCCTACTCCGAATTCGTTATGGATATGAATTATGTCGGGAGCAAAGCTCTTGATTTTATCAAGACGTTCCTTGCTTATAGGCGGCGCTATATCATAATTGTAGATTTTCTTGAGTTTTACAGCGGGACAGTACATTACATCGTCCGCAATAACGTGATTGTTTACTCTTGAATCGGCGGTAACCACCAGTACCGTATGTCCGAGCGCTTCAAGACCTTCCTTTAAAGTTTTAACGTGGGTGACTACACCGTTGATGCTCGGCAGGTATGTTTCTGTAAACAGAGCTATCCTCATTTGTATTCCCCTTTCATGATAACTATAGAATTGTTGGAAATTGTATCCTGTTTTTTAGGTATATTTCAATTAATATTTTACACTATTTCGGAATAAAATACAAGATGAAAAAGCAGAAAATAATTTAATAAAATTTTCAAAAAGCACTTGACAAGCAGGAAAAATAAGTGTATAATATATCAAGGTTAATCACCGCACAACAGAATATGCCGCTGTGGTGGAATCGGCAGACACAAGGGACTTAAAATCCCTCGGTAGCAATACCGTATCGGTTCAAGTCCGATCAGCGGCACCATTTAAATTTTATATTATTAATTCGCCATGCAGAAATACCCAAGTGGTGAAGGGGCTCCCCTGCTAAGGGAGTAGGTCGGGAAACCGGCGCGAGGGTTCAAATCCCTCTTTCTGCGCCAAAAGAAGTCACTTTTTGTGGCTTCTTTTTTTATGCAAAAATGCGGCTGATGCCCAGAAAGTATCAGCCGCTGATTTGTCCGGTTGTGATGTCAGCGTATTTGTATTTGTTTTATTTCGTCAGTGAGTGCTTTTACCTTGTTTGCGGTCTTTCCGAAACAATAGTATACGGGTAATCGTATAAGGAATAAGCTGATAAAAGAACGAAAATACAGCTGTACAGATAGCAGAATACATTATAGTACCATAACCTAAATGTTCTGCAATCAATGGCAAATTCACTATGCTGTTTTTTCCGACTCTTGGAAGAATATCGGGATAATAAATCGCAAAGCCAACAAATATCAACAGAAAAGATGGTATCCAAAAATAAACCTTTGAGCGAATAATGCCTGCCAAAATTGCCGCCCTTATTAAAATTACTCTGATAACAAAGACCCTTACCACTTCCGTTGGTGCCATTATCCCTTCACTTCTGACTCCCAATGCTTGAAGGATAGGTTCAATTATTTGCAGTTCAAATATTATAATCAGATACACACCCATCTGAATCGCCATTGTTAAAATTAGATTAGAAAGCAACGGATGTTTTTTCATATTGTTATCTTTTCCTTTCTGTCAATCTATGCTGACAAATAATAAGATAATTGCTAATTTGTCCGGTTGTGATGTCAGCGTATTTGTATTTGTTTCTTTCGTCAGTGAGTGCGTTCGCCTTGTTTGCGGTCTTTCCGAAGTAATAGTATACGGGTAATCGTATACGGAAGAAGCTCACAAAGGAACTTAGCTACAGCTATACAGATAGCAGAATACATTATACTACCATAACCAAAATGTTCCGCTATCCACGGCAAGTTGATTATGTTGTCTTCCTTGATTCTTGCAAGATTATCAGGATAATAAATTGCAAACCCAATAAATATCAAAATGAATGACGGTATCCAAAAATAAACCTTTGAGCGAATAACGCCTGCCGAAATTGCCGCCGCTATCAATACTGCACTGAAAACAATGAGACTTACTACTGCCGTAGGCGGCAATATTCCTTCACTTCTGACTCCCAATGCTTGAAGGATAGGCTCAATTATTTGCACTTCAAATATTTCAATCAGATACACACCTATCTGTATCGCCATCGTAAAAATGAAATTAAAAAGCAACGGATGTTTTTTCATATTGTTATCCTTTCTGTCCTTGTTTACAAATACGAGCAATTACAAATGGAATAATATCAAGTAAAAAAGCCATAAAAGGAACAGAGGTAAAGAAATTATCGGAAAGATGAAACTCCAACCTACCAGGACTATATATTAAAAGAAATACTGTATATAATATATTGTAAAATAGACATAACCATATTGGGATGTTTCCGTTGAATAGTACTCCCAAAACGACTGCTCCCACAATATTTATTAGTATAACAGCAATTCCGCTAATAATCTGTCCCTCCGGCAAAATACCCTGAAACATGATACCGTTCGATTCCATAATTGGTTCAACAATTTTAACCCATAAGACTTGAAGAGAATATGATACAATAGAAATAATAATTACAGAAATGATATATTTTATAAACGTTCTCATTCTTCCTCCAGTCTGGATTCAATTATCTTGCTATATGCCAATGGTGGGCTTTGGTTCCTTGCTTATATGATGAATAACTCACTTAAGATTTTGATTTACTACCAACCTTTTTTATTAGTTTGATTAGCAATTTAACAGCATACTGCATAGTTAATATTGCTATAAAGGTTATAAGTCTATCTATCAGAGCAATATTGCGTGAATAATAAGTTGAAGTAAAAAATCCACCTAACCCTATTCCATAAGGACAATCTTCTCCTGAAATTGCGAAGGTCAATGCGCAGTAAACAAAATCGGGAATTATCCAAAAAAGCACACGTTGTTCCGTAGCCAATCCGATTATTGAAATCAAGGGGATTGGCACCCAAGTTAAAAGAAAAAATAAATCAGAGCCGCTTGTCAGATTTATATTTGGAATACGTGGTAAAAAAACATACTTTATCAAAAAGAAACATGTCATTACAAGCGTATTAACAGTTGTTATGATTATATTCCTTTTCGCAACCGGTTTCATAAAATGTCTCCCTTTCAATCATTATCTGCACCCTTCTTTCTGCAAGCAATCAGAGTCGTTATCAGCATAACAATACCATATTGCACAGTTATGAAAATAGACGCTTTCCAAAATGGCATTGCAGGAGTGTAGTCAAGGAATACACTTTTTTCATTTGTATTTACAAAGATATAAATGAAAGGCTGATTATATAGTAAAAAAAGCAGATACATAATTGGTATTGAAAATGTTAAGCACTTGATTTTATAACTGAATTTTCTGATTGCTACTATTGTCGTCAGGCTTACAATCGCTACCTGAGCAAAAGCATTTATTATAAGCGTTATTGCTAACACCCACGGAAGACTTGAAGGCAATATATCTACTATCAAACCACTCAATGGACTTAAAAACTTTGAGAAAATCAAGACATAGACATTGATTACAAGCCATACAAAAATTGGTGTGATAGCTGAAATCATTTTACAAATAAACATATTATCTCACCTCCCTGACAAAAGGTAATAGCTGATAGTTTCGTGTGGGTTGGAAATATTATCTGTTCCTCAATAAGTGTCTTTATTCTTTGTAATAATTTCTGCCAATTATCAGTTTTTCGCCCCAATTTCCGTCTTTGCATATTTGGATCCTATTGATCCCCTCATACTCAGGATGTTCATTCCATATATAATGATAAGAAAACGAAATCGTATATTCTTGCCCGGTTTCGGTGGTGAAATCAAATTCCGGATGGCAGCTGTAATAGTAAATTATACCATTGTTTTTAGCTTCTTGACCTCCTCCTTTACCTTCATAGTTATATGAAGTAATCGCACCATCGATATATTCAAAAAGCTGTCTTATTTCGTCCAAAGAGCTATCTTGATAATTATCCTTCATATCTTTGTTATAAAAATCGAACAATTTTTCAGAATCTTTATTGACAATACATTCCATCATTCGGACTGCATTTTCTTTAATGTTGCCTTCATCAACATGTTCATTTATAATACAAGATGAGAAAATCATAATTAAGCTTAACGCAAAAAAGAACCCATTATTTTTACCAAGCTATCCATAATGTATTTTCCTCCATATCAAAAATCAGATATTGAGCTTCATTTTTCCTTATTTATTAAATACGAATAGTATCGTATACTGTATATTTTATCTTCGTCCGTAAGTAAATACATTAACTTCGCCGACAAAGAACATTTCCTTTACATTTTCATCCATTGCCATAACAGTAGTAAGCCCAACACGTTGCGGATCTTGATTGTCGTATATCGTTTTGCTGACTTCTATTCTGTATTCCTTGTCATCAACGTATGCTTCGACAATTGCTCTTATGCAATAATAACTTTCTCCGAAAAGTTCTGATTTTTCGCCTGATGCTACGGCAGAAACTTCATAAGATGTTATTTCGCCGTCAAACATATTAAACAGTATATCAACATCAGCGGTTAATTCATAGTTTTCTTTAACCTCTTCACAGAACAATGCGATTAGTCCTTCAGAATCCCCTTTATTGATATACTCGATTACAGTGGCAACAATGTCCTCTGCCTCTTCTCGTGCGCTTATCCTTAGGGGACAACCTGTTAAAACAACCAGCGAAAGTATTGTAATAGAGATGAATATATACGCCTTCTTTATGAATAATATGTAATTAAAAAGCAACGGATGTTTTTTCATATTGTTATCTTTTCCTTTCTGTAATCTCTGCCGAAAACTATATCCGTCATAACGGCGAATATTGAAAATAAATCTTCATTTTTGATCACTTGCACACTTCTTTCTGCAAGCAATCAGCGTCGTTATCAGCATAACAATACCATATTGCAGAGTTATGAAAATGGACGCTTTCCAAGATGGCATTGCAGGATGTTGTACAGAAAAGAAACTCCATTTATCTGTAAAAACAAACAGGTATATTGACGGCGGGGAAAACAATCCAAACAACAAGTACAAAATCGGTAATGATATTACTACCCTTTTGAGAGTTAAATCAAGCTTTTTCACCGCATAAATTGTGCTTGCACATATTATTAAAAGCTGTAATCCCAAGTTAAATATTAAAACAAGAATAGTCAGAATAACGGGAGAAGGCTCCATGTTTTGAGTGAAAGTGCCGATAAACTTGTTAAGCAGCACATAGATAACCGTAATCGCCCAGATAGCTAAAGGCAACACAACAAAGTTTAATTTTTTAAGATGCTTCATATTAATTCACCTCCTGCATAACATAACGGCGAATATTGAAAATAAATTTTCATTTTTGATTATTTGCACACTTCTTTCTGCAAGCAATCAGCATTGTTATCAGCATAACAATACCGTATTGGAGAGTTATGAAAATAGACGCTTTCCAAGATGGCATTGCAGGCTGACCTGATGCAAAGCCTATTTTCAATCCTCCTGTAAACACAAACATATAAATTGACGGTGGGGACAAGATTGCAAAAAGCACATACATTAACACAACTGAAATAATCGAATACTTTAATTTATAACCGAGCTTCTTTTCTTTACTGCCGTCACTGTCAGCGAGCTTATTACGAGCAATTGGACAATAGTATGAAGAATAAAGCTCAATACAAACGGCGCTGATATATTCATCATTAAATCCGAGAGCGGTTTTAAAATTATTCCATGATAAAAAATCATAGTCACCCAGATAGCTAAAGGCAACACAACAAAGTTAATTTTTTTCAGATGCTTCATATTAAATCACCTCCTGCATAACATAACGGCGTATCTGTTGATATGGGTTAAATATAACCGGAGCATTATACGAGCATAGAGAACTAAGACGAATATTTGACACAATTACAGTAAATGTATATTCATATTATACCGTGAATTGTAATATATGTCAAGAGAGATAAAATAATGTAAAGAAATTGTTTTTATTAGCAACTGAAATTATACAAAAAAGCCGTGAGTATCTTCTTGTAACTCACGGCTTTCAGCTTATAGGAAAAATCATATATTTGATGTGCTTCTATTATATCGTTCAGCTTTGACTATGATACCAAGCTACCGATAGTTCTTTTTGTCGGACAGCACTTCTCGGGTTCGCTATTCGAA